>Ga0233427_10002208_pt1 | contig 18808 bp, 19 predicted proteins | sample SI_118_April2016_5_FD_179885 | JGI IMG/M metagenome (GOLD analysis project Ga0233427, IMG submission 179885) | Seawater microbial communities from Saanich Inlet, British Columbia, Canada - SI_118_April2016_100_MG | ecosystem: Environmental > Aquatic > Marine > Inlet | place: Canada: British...
AATCCTACCCGCGACCCCGAAGATTATTTCAACGGCGGCGCGATTCTGCCAGCGGGCGGCCACAAGGGATATGCGTTAGCCTTGTTGGCGGAACTGATCGGCGAGGCTATGCTCGGGCCTTCGACCACTGAAGGAAACTGGCTGTTGATTGCGCTCGATGCACATCGTATGCGCGAGTCATCGGCCCTGTCGGGCGCCGCCGAGGAAGTGCTTGAGGAACTCCGTTCCTGCCCACCGGCTCCCGGGTTTGAGCGTGTCGAAATCCCGGGAGAGCGTGAGCGTGAGCATCGGGAAAAATCAGCGGGCGTTATATCTATCCCGTCCGAAACCTGGCACCAGATCATCGCGTTGCACGACAGCCTGATGTGAAACTTTCCACAAAGACCGAATTGATGTCCGCCGAGAGAGCGGTCCGTCGACTCTTTCAGCAGGAGCCCCTGCTGGGTTGCGCTCGGGTTTTGAAGTGCGGCGTGCTTGCATTGGCTGCGATTTTGATAGCACCTCTTGCATCCGCCGAGGGTCGATCAGACGACACGGTGAAGGTGATCGCAGAATCCGGCTTTCTCGATGACATCGAAGGGGTTAAACCGGTTCGGGGTGTCTCCTATGAAATGTCAGCCCCCAGGATTAGCTTGCCCTCCCCCAAAAAAGCGATCGTGGTCATCTATATGCACGGTACACAGAACCCGCGGTTGCGATCAAGTTGTGGCGCCTGGTGGAACGACGCACCCGCGACCTTGAAGGGGCTAGCGAAGAAGGAGAACACCCATCTCTTTTTTCTGTGCTCAAAAGCGACTGACCCTACGGGGCGGGATCATGGCTCCTGGATATTTGAAAGGGTTGAGGAAATCTCCGTTGTACTCGATCAGTTGATCGCCGCAGGTGTTGCGCCGGGAAGGATATTTCTGTCGGGTCACTCAGCGGGTGGATGGGCTTCGCTGATGGCGATGTCGATGGTGGATCGGAAGTTCAACGCAGCAATTGTCTTTGCGCCGGCTTTTGCAGGCCCTCGGGCCGAGGAGGGGGAATACCCTATTTGGAGAGGCGAGATCCGACCGAAGCAGGTGGCCAAAATGTCATCATTCGATGTGGTGCGCGCCTTGGTGTTCGCATATGACAATGATCCCTTTAACCGGACTGCCGAGCTTAAGTTTCTTACGGACAGATACCCTGATAGTGTTGAAATAATCTCGTCTACCTGCAAGATCACGTTGCCATTGACAGGCCACCTCACCCATCTGAAAGACTGTCAGGCCGAGACGACAGAGGCGGCAATGACCAGATATCTGGAGGTCCGTCTTTCCGATTGACATGCTGATTACTAAGAACGTTGAGTCAGGATAGAAATGCGGTCATCAGGGGTGGAAAATAGTAAAGGACAAATCTAAATTTGGAGGTAAGGAATGTTTTCTGAGTTTAAGGAGTTTGTTTCACGGGGTAATGTTATTGATCTTGCAGTCGGGATCATCATCGGCGCGGCGTTTACCGCAATCGTAAAGTCAGTGGTCGGCGACCTGATCAACCCTTTTATCGGTTTGTTTATGGCAGGGGTCGATGTTTCGGGCCTTTATATCCCGCTTTCGATGAAGTCCTATGAATCTCTCGCTGCCGCAGAGAGTGAGGGTGCTGCGGTTTTCGCATACGGGCGATTTTTGATGGCGGTGATCAACTTTCTTATCGTCGCGTTTGTTTTATTTAGCATGATCAAGGCGATCAATTCATTGCGACGCAAAAATGAATCTGAAAGTATTGCAGAAGAGGCGCCTGAACCGGAGCCAGAAAAGGGGCCAACCCAGGAGGAGCTCTTGACGGAGATTCGGGACCTGCTGAGAGAAACTAAGCCTTCTTCTTGAATATACAGACGAGCACACTGCCCACCGGCTCCCGGGTTTGAACGTGTCGAAATCCCGGGAGAGCCTGAGCATCGGGAAAAATCAGCAGGCGTTATATCTATCCCGTTCGAGACTTGGAATCCGATTATCGTGTTGCACGACAGCGTGATGTGAAACTTTCCTCAAGGACCGAATTGGTGTCCGCCGTGAGAGCGGTCCGTCGACTCTTTCAGCAGGAATACCTGCTGGGTTGCGCGTGGGTCTTGAAGTGTGGCGTGCTTGCATTGACTGCGGACCCTTTTTGCAACTGCCATACCCGACCTGAAATTCTTTCACGTTCCTCGGGTTTGTCGTGTCACGGTAATCTAGATAAGGCAGGGTGACCCAAGTAAAATGTTTAGGGCGATGCTCGGCGCTTGATGCCCCACCGGGTCAGCGAAGTCAATTCAAATTCAAAAAGGGAATAGAGTGAATATTTTTCTCACAGGCGTGACGGTTTTGGTCCTGACCGCCAGTTCTGCAGTGCAGGCGCACGACACAGAGAGTTACGAGCATATCGTTGCGACACCGATAGAAATTAATGAACAGTCAGCGACGAACGTTGGACAGGAGTACCGATATCCATCTGGTGAGCCCGTTTTGCTTGCATACAGAATTGTTGTGAAATCTGGGCAAAAGACAAGTTGGCATAAACATTCAGTTCCACTTTTCGCTTACATCATGTCCGGTGCCCTTGAGATTGATTATGGGTCTAAAGGTATAAAGAAGTTTAAAAAAGGGATGGGTTTTGTTGAAGCAATAGACTGGTGTCATCAGGGTCTTGGCGTGGGAGATGAAGATGCGGTTATTTTGGGGCTATATCTTGCCGAAAATAGCCCCGATTCAGCGAAACCCGTTATCTGCGATGGCCCTCAATAAGATCACCTCAGCGGGCTTGGTCAGGTAGATTATCCGCAGTTAAATTAAATTAAGGAGAAGTCAGAGATGAAGTCAATTATTCTTGGAACCTACAATGAAAAAGGCCTCGAAGGCCTCACCAACAGCAGCTTTGCAAAGCGTGAAGCCGCCGCCAAAACTGCCTGTGAGGCAGCAGGCGCGAAGTTGACGGATATGTTTTTCACAATCGGTTCGAGTGATGTGGTGGGGATTATGGAAGTGGACAGCGTGGAACAGGCTATTGGCCTGAAAGAGGCATTCATGGCATCAGGTGTTTGGAAGCATATTCAGTTGTTGCATGAGTTTGACGTAGACGCGGCGATTTCTGCTGCAAACAAAGTGCGCGGAATTTATCAGCCAGCGGGTCAGGAATCCTGAACTGCGTTTGCAGAGTCCCTTGACTTCGTTATTCTGGACAGGGGAATAAAGCGGATTATGACGCCGGACCAGGATCAGACGAAGCAGCGGGTGGAGCGCCTGCTTGAGCGGTATGAATTTGCGGCTCCACCTGAGGTGTCATATTTAACGGCGTCTGAAAATCAGATATACCTAATTGATGATCACCATTCGACTAGACGATATGTGGTCAGAATCAATTCGGGCCGTCTCGCCTATCACAACGCTGAACAGATTCATTCTGAAATGATGTGGCTGGACGCCCTGGGCACTGATACGGATATCATCGTCCCCAAAGTTTTGGCCGCCAAAGACGGTTCCTGGGTTCAAGAATTGAGATTACCGGGTAAGGATCAGCCCAGTTACGCGGTCGTTTACAGTTTTCTCGATGGTGTCGAGCCGCCTGAAGATGAACTCGTGGAGGGGTTTGAGCGCCTGGGCACCATTTCGGCACAAATGCATTCCCATGCCAAGCGTTGGATGCCACCCAGTGAATTCACTCGCCCCACCTGGACGCCAGAAGCCATCCTCACTGACCAACTCACCTGGGGCAACTGGCGGGAAGGTGTCAATATCAACGCGGAAGCGTTAAACGTGTTGCGACGGGCAGAGGCGGTAATTCATCGTCGACTGGAGGATGCCGATGTGGGTTCTGAGAACTATGGTCTGATCCATGCGGACCTGAGACTTGCGAATCTTCTCATTCATGGTGAGATCACAGCGATTATCGACTTTGATGATTGTGGATTCGGTTGGTACCTCTTTGATCTCGCGGGTGCGTTAAGCTTTTTGGAGGAAAGAGAGGATATTGCGGATCTGATCGATAGTTGGATTCGTGGTTACCAAACGGTCGCCGAAGTTCCGGCGGACGCCGAAGTGATGATTCCAACGCTGATTATGCTGCGAAGACTTCAACTGATTGGTTGGCTTGGATATCAGCAGGCCCATCTGGACTTTGCCCGCCAGATAGGCCAGGCCTTTACCACAGACTCATGCCGGTTGGCTGAGCAGTATGTTGACCGCTTTTCCTAGACAACACCACTTTTCGGGTTTTGGAGAACTAAATGACTGAACATCCGCCTTCGTCAGCAGAGATTGTGATCATTGGGGGAGGAGTGATTGGTTGCTCAACTGCCTATCATCTGGCGAAGAACACCAACAAGGAGGTTATCCTCCTTGAAAAAGACACAATAACCTCCGGGACCACTTGGCATGCCGCCGGAGCAGTTGGTCAGTTAAGAAACAACGCCAATATTACGCGGCTGCTGGGTCACTCAGTTGAACTCTACGAAGCCCTTGAAAAGGAAACCGGTCAAAGTACCGGCTGGGTTAGAAATGGATCCATTCGGCTGGCGTGCAATATCGATCGCAGACGTGAGTTTGAACGTGCTGCAACGATCGCGCATTCGTTTGGCCTCGAATTTGACATTATCTCACCGCGAGAAGCTCAGGAGATGATTCCGCAGATGGAAGTCGAGGATGTAATCTGCGCGGCGTACGTAAGCAGTGACGGGGTCGCGTCGCCTTCGGATCTTACCGCAGCATTGGCAAAAGGTGCCCGGATGCACGGGGCGCGACTTTATGAAGGGGTAGCCGTGACGGGTTTCGAGTTGATCGGGGATCGCGTTCATGGAATCCGTACAGCAACGGATGAAGTGATCCGGTGTGATGCGGTCGTTAACTGTGCCGGCATCTGGTCGCGTCAGCTCGGGCGAATGGCTGGCGTCAATATTCCTGTACAACCCTCCTATCACCAGTACTTTGTTTCGGAGCTAATAGAAGGCCTTGCCAGAAACGTGCCGACGGTTCGTGATCCGGATAATCTTACGTACTTCAAGGAAGAAGTAGGGGGGCTTGCGGTTGGAGGATATGAGTTAAATCCCGTGGCATGGGATGGAGCATCAGTTCCGGAGTCATTCTCCTTTCAGTTGTTTCCTGAAGTTTACGAAAGGTTCGAACCCTGCATGGAAGGGGTATTGGCGCGGTTCCCTGCTTTGGAGTCTGTTGGTATCAAACAGTGGATTAACGGCCTGGAGTCCTTCACCGAGGATGGCATGTTTGTGCTTGGGAAAGCGCCAGAGAAAGAAAACTTTTTCGTCGGTACGGGATTTAATGCATTTGGAATCGCTTCGGCCGGGGGGGCAGGCAAGGCGCTTGCCGAATGGATCACGGAGGGTGCACCAGAGTTTGATCTGTGGTCTGCAGACATTAGACGTTTCGGTCGATATACCCAAGACAACCGGCAGCTTCGGTTGCGTGCACTGGAGGGGCAGGCCCGGCATTACACGATGAGTTGGCCGGATCATGAAAACGAAGCATGTCGACCCTTACGTCGTAGCCCACTTTATGAGCGGCTCAGCCAGAAGCAGGCGTGTTTTGGCGTAAAGTCTGGCTGGGAGAGGGCAAATTGGTTTGCGCCGGACGGTGTTGATCCGATAGACGTCCCCTCCTTTGATGAGCCCAACTGGATGCAATACTCCGGACAGGAGCATCAGGCCTGCAGAGAACAAGTTGTCCTGATTGACCAGAGTTCATTCGCGAAATATGTCCTGGTGGGAAGGGATGCGCAGCGCGTCTTGGCGCGGACCTGTTCCTGTCGGCCAGACTTCAAGCCGTTTGCAGTCAAATATACGCAGATTCTGAATGGAGACGGGGGGATCGCCAGTGATTTGACCGTGACCCGGGTATCTGAAAACGAGTTCTACATCGTTACCGGGACAGGATTTGCGGTACACGATTACGAGGAAATCCGGTCGAGGATCAGACCAGATCAGGATGCCCATCTTGTCGATATCACGTCGGCATTTGCCGTATTGGTGGTTATGGGGCCTTCCTCCCGGGCGCTGTTGAGTTCGCTGGCGCAAGGTGATTTCTCTAATGAGGCGTTCCCATTTGGGGTATGTCGAGACGTGATGATTGCAGGCGCACCAGTGCGAGCGCTGCGCGTGTCCTTTGTGGGAGAGCTGGGTTGGGAATTGCACGTTCCCTCTGAGTACGCGACCGCGGTTTACGATACGTTATTCGATAACGGCGAGGAATGGGGTCTAAGGGACGCTGGGTATCGGTCTCTAGATTCCCTGCGTCTTGAAAAAGGAAACCGCTTGTGGGGAGTTGAGCTAAGTCCAGACTACAACCCTTTTGAGGCGGGACTTGGGGGATTTGTTGCTATTAACTCCAACCATGACTTTATCGGGCGTGATGCGCTAATACGACAAAAGTCTAGCCCTCTTACCCGACGTCTTGTCAGCCTGACCCATGATGAACCCTCTGCGAGACTTCTGGGAGGAGAAACGATCTTACGCAACGGCCAGCGGGTCGGATGGTTGTCGTCGGGAGGGTACGGTCATTCGGTAGGTCAGAATATCGGACTAGGATATGTTCGCAACGCGCACGGGGTTGATGACGAATATCTAGAGACGGGCAAGTATGAACTGGAGGTGCGGAATCAGATAGTTCCTGCTCAGTTGCACCTGCAGGCACTGTACGATCCACAGAATCTGAAATTAAGATCCTAGTCGTCTGCGACTAGGTTTCTTCCGAGCTACGGGTACTGGCCGTTCAGCGGCCCGACCAATCCACCCGCTCCATTTGTTCTGCGATAAAGTGCCTCTGAACGAGCTCCAGCAACGTGATGTAGCGTATTGCATTTGTGATGGTTTGTTCACCGTCCCATGCGCTTTTGGCATCGATCAATTCATTGACTACGTGATCCATGGGCTGTGTTTTATTGAATTGGATAGGGTGCGAGGGGGGTTCTAACGCCTTCCGAATTTTCTGCCAGAGTTCAATCATGCGGTTTTCCTCAGTAGGCAACAGGTGGATACTTGAATTTGAATTGGGACGCCGTTCAGTGGAATTTCCATCTTGATTCTAGGGCCAATATTGAGTTTGGCAACCTCTGAAATTGTGATAACGACGCTTTTTATTTTTCCTCCTGCGTGTAAGATTTAAGGGTTGGGTCGCAATCTTCTGTTGTCCGACAGGGCCCGGTTTGGTTTTCTTGATGAGGAGGAATACATGTTTACGTCTATAAATGATAGATCAGTGATCGTTACCGGTGCGAGCAAAGGCATAGGCAAGGGGATTGCTGAAGTTTTTGCGAGAGCCGGGGCAAAGGTTCTAGTGGTGGCAAGAAATGGCGATGCGGCCGAAGAAGTGGCGCGTGGCATCAATAATGATGGAGGTATCGCAAGCGCGACCAGCGCGGATGTTACAAGCGAGGAAGATATGAAGGAGATGGCAGCCATAGCCATCGAGCGTCACGGTAGCTTGGATATCTTGTGTGCGAACGCCGGTATCTACCCCCAGACAAAGTTGGAAGATATGACAGTCGAAGAGTGGGATAGCGTGCTGGCCACTAACCTTAAGGGCAACTTCCTCTCGGTGAAGGCCTGCTTGCCCCACATGAAGGCCAGTGATTATGGCCGGATCATCTTGACTTCATCGATTACCGGTCCGGTAACCGGTTTTCCCGGATGGACCCATTACGGTGCCAGTAAATCTGCACAACTCGGTTTTATGCGGACCGCCTGCATGGAGTTCGCAAAATTTGGTATCACTGTGAATGCCGTGTTGCCGGGCAACACATTAACAGAGGGGTTGATGGAGCTGGGCCAGGATTATCTCGACACCATGGCGGCGTCTGTTCCCCTAAAACGTTTGGGCACGGTTGAGGATATCGGTAACGCAGCCTTGTTTCTCGCCACAAAAGAGGCGGGATACATCACAGGCCAGACGATCACAATCGATGGTGGTCAGATTATTCCGGAGTCTTTGGAGGCATTGCAAGAGGCCTGAAAGCGTTCTCCACGCTGATCTCTGATTTTTCATCGTATTTAGAAAAACCCCGCTTCGGCGGGGTTTTGTTTTTTCGAACTGTGATTAATGCGGTGTCTCACGATGACGGCTAAATGTCGTTCGGGGAATACCACCGTCTTCAGTGCCTGCTCTCCAATCCATCCATGTTTTTTCGATTCCTAACCGGTGAGCCCGTCTGATGTCGAAGGGTAGCGGACGCCTGTCTGCCAATGTCCAATGCTTTGGTGCGATGTTGCTGTGGGCAGGCGGTTTTGTGTCGCTCGAGTTCCTGTTGGCGGACTGGGGCGCGCTGTCGCTGAACGCAGTGCGCTTTGCGGTCAGCGCAGGATTTCTAGTGATCTGGTGGCTGTTGCGGGAGGGAGTACATCAAGCCAGGCGAGTGTCCTGGTGGAAAGGGCTTTTTATTGGGGCTCTAGGTTGGGGAGTCGGTTCAATCTTTTTGTATCTGGGTCAGAGATTGTCTGATCCGGTAACAACCACCATCGTCGTCGCCATGATGCCGATTGCCGGAGCCGCAATCGAGATGATCTTTGATGGGCGTCGCATGTCGTTTCAGCTCTTGGTAGGGATTTTTCTGGCTGTGATGGGCGGGTACGTTGCGGCAGGCGCGGGCTTTGACGAAAGTACTGTCGGAACAGGCATGGCACTTTGTGTTGTGGCGATTGTTCTCTTTGCTTGGGCAACCCGAGCCACGACACGCGAATTGGAGACGTTGACCCGGCCCGGTCAGGCGGCGGTTACATTGTCAGGTGGTGCGCTCATTTTGATGCTGCTTTGTTTAGTCGCGTTACCATTTTTTCCGAGCGAAACCAAGGTGGGGACGATCGATGCGGAGCGTTTCTGGCCTTTCATTATTTTTATATTGCCGTCATCCGGCATTGCGCAGTTGATGTGGATTTATGGGGCAGGCAGACTTGGCGTCATGCTCGCCTCGTTTCATATGAATGCGGTGCCGTTTTATGTCATGGTTATTCTTTTGGCTCTTTCCATGGGTGAGTGGGAGTGGATACGCGCAGCCGGAGTAGCGGTCGTGATTCTGGGTGTGCTCATTAGCCAGATTCCGTCCAGCACCAACAAAGTCCAAACCCAGTCATGATCGACAAACATGCTGGGTAAATCTCGCTCTCCTGAAGTAGACTGCTCCTGGTGAAAACATTACTGAGATTGCCAAGCGCCCGCGTGAATTGGACGGGTGTTGTTGTTATTGTCCTGACGCTGGTTGGACCCCATGCGCTGGCGGAGGATCGCGGCGCCCAGATTTTCCAAAACCAATGCGCGTCCTGTCATGGCAACGAGGGAATTGCACTGAAAACACCGATTCTTCATGGTCAGGAGCCAGCTTATATCGTGCGTTCGTTAATGGCGTTTAAGCATGGAGGCCGGATCGATCAGATCATGATGAGCATGAACAGCATCGCTTTAGGACTGACAGAGGAGGACATCGGGTCGGTCGCCCGCTACCTCGCAGGACAAGACCCTTGCGAAATTGACATCAAGATTGATTACGGTCGGGAGGGGTTTCGTGAAGAATTCTCGGCCGGTCGCGAAATGTATGCTGCGTCCAATTGTGGACACTGCCACGAGAGTTTTCATCACTTTGCGCCGAGAATCATGGGTCAAAAGGCGTCCTATCTAAAGCTGGCTTTAAGTCAATTTCAGGCAGGGGTTCGGGTTGCACCGATGATGCCGCAAATGCTCCAGTCCTGGACTGAGGAAGACTTTCAGAACGTGGTGACCTATATCAGCGGGATGCGACTGATGCGGGCCTGCAACTCAGACTACTGATTACAGTGAGCGGGGCTAAGCTTCCCTCGCACTAAGCAGTCTTGATACCGAGTTGCTCATCGCTGGCAATAGTTAAGCCCAGTTCTTCAGCATAGTGAATGCATTCCTCAATACTGGCCATGGCATGAGTCGGATGATGAGCATCTGAATTGCATACGACCGTGATCTGGTAGTCAGATGCGGCTTCCCAGAACTGGCGAAGCGGAAAACCAGGATGAGCCTCTTTGCCTGATCTCTGAGCCAGTTTTCGAAAACCACCCCCGTTGATCTCCAGCGGTTTTCCATTGGCCTCTGCTGCAGCGAGGATATCGTGTGAGCACGCTTTGAGGTCCTCATTCCAGTGATCGCTTGAGAGCCCGAATACGTCGGGGTGCGCGATAAACTGATAAAGAGAAGATTCCATCATGGAGCATAGATGATCACCATAGGCGCGAAGCTTAGTGGCTGAGGTCATCCCGAAATAAGAATCTTCCCAAGAACCCTGCAGCGGCGTGAAATGGCCTGCGCCAATCAGGTAGTCAAAATTACGGTGGCCCAGAATCTCATCCTCATAGAAACTGCGACAATCGTCAAAGTCTTCGCACTCGAGGCCCGCAAGCACTGAAATACCTGGAAAGGTGTGTTGTGCCTCCTTAATCGCTCGGTGGTAGTCATCGAGTTCACTCATATCCATCCGGTGCGAGTTAAACCGGTCGCCGGGCAGTGGCGTATGATCAGAAATACCGTAGGTGTCGACGCCTGTTTTTGAGGCGTGACTTACATATTCAGCAGCGTCTCCCGACGCGTGTTTGCAACGGTAGGTGTGTGAGTGCAGGTTTCGCCTGTAGGGAGATGAGACAGTCATGTTGGTTGAGGTTGAGGTTGAGGTTGAGGTTGAGGTTGAGGTTGAGGTGCCGATGCCGAGAAAACCCTATGTTACATTGAGACCGCAAAACGTAGGGGAAATCCCACGTATTAACTACAGTTTTCTCTTCGATTCAAACGAAGGTGGCGGATAAAAAGTCGATGAGCTATCAATTGTTCTATTCAGACCGCAGTGCTGCGCAAGGCGTTCGGCTGATCTTGGAGGAGCTTGATCAGGCCTATGAACTGATCGAAACTGACATTAAGTCTCAAGGGCCGCGCCCTCCCGAGCTGCTCGCCGTGAACCCCAATGGATTGGTACCAGTACTCATTTATGAAGAAGGTCCGATCTATGAGTGTGGCGCGATTGTCACCTTTTTGTGTGATCGGCATTCCGAATATGGACTCGCACCAGCAGTAGGCGACCGCTATCGTGGTCTGTTTCTGCAGTGGCTCTTTTTCTTTTCGAGCTCATTGCAAAATGCTTTTTCGATGACCTATCGCGCTAATCGGTTTTCGGCTCTTGACTCGGGATACCCGGGTATTGAACAACAGGGCCTAAAAAAATTGATGTCCCTGTGGCAAATAGTCGATGATGCGATTGGTGAGAAGCCGTGGATGTTGGACGAATTATTTTCTGCGGTAGATATCTATCTCTTTATGCTGAGCACCTGGCTTTCAGACCAATACGGGCATCCTGATCTAGCAAAATTCAGCAATGTTGAAAGAATTGCGGACAAAGTGAAACAACGTCCATCAGTCGCTAAGGTCTATCCGACAATTATTGGAGCAACATGACTATGAAAGACCCGGCGAGTGAGATCCGCTGCGATAATGACCTGAAGCTGTACGAGACATTGCTGACCCATCCGGAAGTACGTCGGGTGCGTGAGACCGTGGAACAGCAGGAGGAAAATCGTAAAGGGCCAGGTGTGCGCCGACATCTGCTGAGCACCTCGGTTCGTCTCAGCCGTTCCATGTCGGGTGCACTGCACACCATGGCAGACCGTTGCCAGGAGCGTCTCGGTATTGAAAGCCGGCTCGAGCTTTATGCGTATCCAGCGCCTCAGTTCAATGCCGCCTGTTTCAAGCCTGAAGATGGTCGCGTGTACATCATGTTTTCCTCGTCTCTGCTGGAAGCCTTCTCCGAGCAGGAACTGCTTTTCGTCATGGGTCATGAACTCGGTCATCATGTCTACCGCCATCACGAAATTCCGATAGGCTATATCCTCCGAGGCAAGACCCGCCCGCCCGCCTCTTTGGCGCTGGATCTCTTCGCATGGTCACGCTATGCGGAGGTTTCTGCGGACCGTGCGGGTGCGTACTGTGCCGAAGATCTTCCAAGCGTGGCGCGGGCACTGTTTAAACTCGCATCAGGATTGCGTGATGATTCGATCGTCAAGTTTGATCTGGAAGAATTTTTGCGCCAGGTTGACGACATGCTGGCCCTGGGTGAGCAGCCCGGGAAGGGCGCACCGATGCAAGACTGGTTTCTGACGCATCCTTTTAGCCCGCTTCGAGTGAAAGCGCTTACCCTCTTTGACCGATCTGGACTGATGCGCTCCGGTGGTATCGACAAGCATGACCTTGAGGACCAGGTGCGAACCGTGATGGGCCTGATGGAGCCGGATTATCTGAAAGGCAAAACGGAAGCGACGCGCGCGATGCGCAACCTCTTCATCGCTGGCGCTATTGCAGTCGCAGATACTGCCGGGGGGATCTCCGATAAGGAACGGCAGATGCTGGAAGAATTCTTCGAGGAAGAATTTGCGCTGGAAAGTCTTGACCCTGGGCGTCTTCGCGAACTGCTGCCAAAACGCATAGAGGCGGCCCGCGAGAAGACGAGCCTGTCCCAGCGTATGCAGGTCGTCAGGGATCTATGCCTGATCGCGGGGGCGGAACAACCCGTCGCGCAAGCCGAAAGCAAACTCCTGGAGAAGATTGCCCAGGGGTTGGAAATGCCCACGGGTTTCGTCAATCAGTGTCTGGAGGCTTCGCCAGAGTTGGATTGATGTTGGTGTCTATCTGTATGGCGCCGGAGGGACATTGATCCACTATCGCTTCGGCGCGCTGACTAGGCAGAACGGGCTCGCCGACTATAGTTGCGGTCCCGGTATCGTCGTCTATCCGAAATAAGTCAGGCTCAAGCAACTCGCACTGGCCGACGCCGACGCAGCGGCTTATATCCAGGCCAAGGCGTGTCTGGTCAGTCATGCGACCTCCATCTCAACCGACAGGATGCCATGAATAAAGTTGGAGGCGACTCGGGTAGCGGCGCCTACCTGGCGCAGGGCCATTTTACGGTTTAACATTTCCTCTAGAAGGATTCGGATCTCCATACGCGCAAGAAACGCGCCGAGACAAAAATGCGGCCCTCCACCTCCGAAAGAGAAGTGGGAATTTGTCTCGCGACTAACATCAAAGTCAAACGGGTGCTCATAAACCGCAGGATCACGATTAGCTGCTGAATACCACATGACCACTTTGTCTCCCTGAGAGACAGGAGTTCCCGACAACTCGGTATCAGCAGTAGCGGTGCGGCGCATATGCAGGACAGGTGTTGCCCAGCGAAGGAGTTCCTCCACGGCGGGCGCTCCGATCTCTCCATCGTTCTCAAGACGTTTCCATTGGTCAGGAAATTCGGCGAAGGCCATGGCTCCGTGAGCGATGGCGGTACGCGTGGTTTCGTTTCCCGCAAACACCAATACATGAAATAGGTTGCGGTACTCTGCTGCCGATAGCCGGTTGCCGTCTTCTTCCGCCATAACCAGCTGTGTCACAACATCCTCTTTCGGGTCTGACTTGCGTTTTAGTCCGAGTTGCTCTCCATATTCAAAGAGCGCATGACTGGCGGGCGATCTGAAAGGCAGAAGGCGCAGGTCGGTCGTGTTTCCGAAAGCGTCCGGCGCAAGCGTAGGTTTATCTGTTGTGCCCTCGACGAGATAGTTGGATAACTCAACCAGATAATCAGCGTCACTGACGGGAACGCCAAGAATGGAAAGAATGACGCGTATGGGCAACGGCGCTGCTACCTTGTTCACCCAATCCCCCCCACCTTCGCGCTGAAAGTCATCCAACAGTTCGCAGGCAATCTCGCGGGTAACGTTCTCCCACAGGTTGATGTTGCGGGGCGTGAATACTTTACTTACGAGCCGGCGGATGCGGGTGTGATCAGGAGCATCGGTATCGATGATCGAGCGCCGCGCCTCGAGGGCATCTGCCTCGAGGTCCCACAGATTGGTGTGTCCGACAGCCGACGAAAAAAGTTTTGGCTGTTTGGAAACGGCTTTGACATCGCTGTGTCGGCTGACCACCCAGAAACCCCCATCCTGGTACGGGTGCCACAATAGCCCCGGATGAGCCATGATTTCACTGAATTGGCGGTGCGGAATCCCCTCCAGATAGATTGCGGGGCTTACGATATCGGGCGATGTCGCGGCAGAAGTCATTTTCCTTTAACTGTGCTCCATCAGTCGCTGTCGTTCCCAATCGCTTACCGCATCAGGATCGGGATTATGTTCAGCGGCATGGGTTACTTCGTGGGCAGCAATGGAGGCATAGCTTTTTGAAAAGGTGTCGCCCAGCAATTGCGATAGTTTAGATCCCTCAAACGACGCCAGAGTTGTTGCGAGGTCGGCGGGCAGGGGAGTAGCGTCACCGGGATTGGTATACGTATCCCCGATGCTCATCTCTTCGGGGGATAGTGAATGGTCAATGCCATCTGCTCCGGCAGCCAGGATACCGGCAATGACGAGATGAGGATGGGCGTCGGCACCGGCTGAACGATACTCGATCCGGTTGGCGGCGGAACCCGCTTCACATATGCAACGCGCCAGAACGGTTCTATTGTCCAGACCCCAGTTCACATGGGTAGGGGCAAAGGTATAGGGGCGGATCCGCCTTGGTCCGTTACTGGTCGGTGCGCCGAGAAAGGTCATCGCAAGTGCGTGCTCCATTAACCCCGCAAGCCAACCTGCCATCAGGCCATCGGGGGCGCCGTCGCAGGATGAGAATACATTCTCGCCGTCACGTGAAAGCGAGGTGTGTACATGCATCCCGGAGCCAGATGCCTCGGCCCAGGGTTTCGGCATGAAAGTTGCCCTCAGATCATGTTGAACCGCTACCTGCTTGACGATGGACTTGAATAAAACAGTGTTGTCGGCAGTACGCATCGCATCAGCGGGACCGGTGTTGATCTCAATTTGTCCGGGACCGTACTCGTAATTTGACGATTCCACCTCGATACCTGCGCCCGCCAGTGCCTCACGCATTGCATATAAAACCGGTTCAAGATCGACACGGTCAGTAAGGGAGCTGTACTGGATATGATCCTGCACTGGCTGCCAGTCCGGAGTCGTCAAATAGAATTCCATTTCGGTCGCAACAACCGGATTCAGTTCCTGATGGTTGAGTTTTGCAATCTGCTGGGCAAGCACGTTACGTGGTGCCAGTGGGTGCGGTTCTCCATTCTCGTTATCCACCGAGGCGAATACCATGGCGTAGCCGGGACGGTGATGCAGGATGCGTCCGCTACTGATCTCTGGTACCAGTGTGCAGTCGAGATAGCCGGTGTCCATGTTGACGAACTCGTTGTCAGGAAGATCGTTCTGAATATCAAAAACAAATATGGCGTCGGCAATTTTGGCCCCGCTGTTCACCGTGACCTCAAAGAACCGGTCGACTGGTATGCGTTTACCCCGTATATGCCCTTGACTGTCCGGAGTGCCCAGTTCTACTGTGTGTACGCCGGCATCGTTACAGGCTGTCCGAAAATCATCAGCGGTTCGGTTCATGATGGACTGTCTCGCGGTAATACTGGATTTAAAAGCAGATCGTCTAATCTATCAGGGAATAAGCACAACTCGGCCTGCGACCCGTCCCTCCCGAAGGCGGTTGTGTGCATGCTGTGCATCAGATAGTGGCAGCGTCTCAACAGAAGGCATAATCGAGGGTTCCCGTCGGGCGAGCTCGAGCAATTCGTCCATCTGCTGGCGCGTACCCCAGAAACTGGTCATGAATCGTGCTTCCGGCGGCACTTTTCCAAGGCCGAAGTTTGTCTGACCTCCGCCGAGGCCGACAACAATAATCATGCCTTTGCGGGCTACCGCGCCTGCTGCGGTAGCAAGGGTTATATCCGATCCAATGAAGTCAATAATAAGGTCGCAGGGTGCGATATCTTCATCGGGTCCAATTGCTTCGTCTGCGCCGAGTTCGAGGGCTCTGGATCTTTTGTCTTCAGCGACATCAAGGGCAATGATCTTTGCATTGGTGAGAAGCCGCAGATAGCGGATGGCATATTGACCAAGGCCGCCGACGCCGATCAGAAGTACTCTCCCTTGACGCTGCATTGGCGCCAAGGCCTTTATGCCGTGGTCAACCGCACGGTAGGCCGTCAGTCCGCCGCATGCCAACGGGGCGGCGGTGATGGGATCCAGACCATCAAGCGGGGCAAGATATTTTCGGTCGGGAACATACATACGTTCGCAGTACCCGCCGTTCGTGAACAACCCGGCCTCATTGGAATTTGCGCAGATCATTTCGTCACCATCGGCGCATTGTGGACAGGCGCCGCACCCCCAGGGGGCGTACAGCAGGACGGGACCCAATTTGGGGTGGACACCGGTGACTTCATGACCCAAGACTAGGGGTAAGGGGCTGGGGAACTCGCCATCGACGACATGCAGGTCAGAATGACAGACCCCACAGGCGGTAATCTCGATGACCTCACCTTTTCCCTCCCGCAGGACAGGATCAGGGTAATCATCCTCGACGACAAGCGTTTTCCGGATTCCGGGGAGAACGACCGCGCGCATAATACAGAGACCGGATTGAGCCTACGACTGATCAGCGATTTTTCGAACCGCTAGGTAGCAATGGACGTAATCCATGGCATGACCGTCGGGGTCCGAAGCGACGCGATCCTCATAGCGTTTATAGAAATCATCGACGATCAAGTGGCGCTGCTCCAGTGGCCTGGCATCATCAAGACCGTTTAAAAAAACAGCCTCACTCCATGACCTTAGCGTCGGAATATAACTTTGGGCAAATTCTCTGGCCGACATCGTTCCATCAGACTCGTCATAGGCTTTTCGGTATGGACACTTCACGACTCCGGTCCGAGCTGAGATAAGCCTCAATCCTGCTTGATAGACCAGTGAATCTTCGTTTTTGAACGGAGCGCAGAATTCTTCAACCGTTCGGTAATATTGAGGAAAGGCAGTGTTGATAAATTCATCACTGGAGATAACGCCTTCGTCACGCATCTGGGTCCAGAGATTGGCGAAAGTATCAAACATGTTCACGCCTCCGGTGTGACCAAGATAGCGACCTTCCTCATCGATACCAAAGTTCAGCATTACAAGTTGGCCATTGGGTCGTAGTTCATTGGCGCGGGCAAGAAGAAGGTCATTCCAGTTTTTCTGCGCCTGGGCCGCATAGGCAGTTAGCGTGTTGCTGCTCGCGCCCACCATATGGACATGATTTTCGATAGGGCCGGGCTTTTCAGAAATATAGTGCATTGCTGTTGCAGAGAACCCAATATCCAGTGATGCATCAGGTAAGAGTTGTTTGTGAAAGCCGATGCCGCAGGCGTTTACATAAACATTCTCGATGTCCGTGAGATAGGTGTTAGCCGTTAAGGAGCCGAATCCAAGAAGATTCTTAAATAAGGCGCTGAAGTCATTGCTTGGTAGGTCGGTATAACTGACCTGAATCTGTGCATCAGAGAAGCGCATCCGAACCCGCTCAATACACTTTCTCAGCGCGCTTTCGGATGTGCCACCATCAGCCGCCCCAAAGTCAGCAAGGACGATCGCCCTTCCTTTGTCTGGAAGGTCAATTGCGTCGGCGGCCTCAACGAGCATCTCCGAAGCATTATCGATAACATCCTTGGCGCCGCGGGTGCGCTGGCTATAGTAGCCCCCGCCCTTCATGGCTATTGTTCGAGCAGTGCGCTCTTTTGATTTTTCCTTTTTCTTCATATATTTAAGAGTTGATTCTGCGATTTTTCTTAGTGTGTGTTGTTCTGTTGACAAGGGTCTGACCATTTCGAGCACTTAAGAAAACCAGAGTTATAGCCAATTGATTTAGGCTGCCTGAGGTTGATTTTAAGGGCAACCCCGTTGAGATATTAGTCTGTTGGCTACGCTTGGGATTCTCGTTGTCATCGGTTTACATAGTTGCCATACTAAAGCAACGGTATCTCGAAAAGCTTTTTCGAGACTCTAAGATGACGTTAACTACCAGTTGAGGAGGAATTCATGGAAAGACGCGATTTTCTTAAAAAGGCAGGAGCGGGCACGGCCGTCGCTGCAGGCACCCTGGCGGCGCCTGCAATCGTAAAAGCTCGTACAGAGATCGCTATGGTCACAACCTGGCCGCGCGATTTCCCAGGTCTGGGCACAGGCGCCCAGCGTTTTGCTAAGAGCCTGAGCGAGCTTTCAGACGGTCGTCTGAATGTGACCTACTACGCAAGTGGTGAGCGAGTGAAGCCGTTTGACTCTTTTGATGAGGTAGCATCTGGAAACGCTCAGATGTATCACGCAGCGGACTACTACTGGAAAGGCAAACATCCGGGCTGGGCGTACTTTACAGCCGTACCGTTTGGCTTTGTGTACAGTGAGATCAATGCCTGGATTAACTGGGGCGGCGGTCAGGAATTGTGGGATGAACTGTCAGGTGAATTTGGCCTTAAATGTTTAACCTGTGGAAACACGGGTGTGCAGATGGGAGGTTGGTTCCGCAAGGAGATTAATTCTGCAGATGACCTCAAAGGTCTGAAGATGCGTATCCCGGGTCTTGGCGGCGATGTGATGGCTAAGCTAGGCGCGTCACCGGTCTCCCTGCCGGGCAGTCAGATTTATGAAAACCTGATGTCGGGTGCAATTGATGCTACTGAGTGGGTAGGACCTTGGAATGACTCGTACATGAAGTTTTATGAGGCCGCCAAGTACTATTACTTCCCGGGTATGCACGAGCCGGCTTCAATGCTTGCGGTGGGCATGAACAAGAGCTGGTGGGATGGTCTTTCAAAGACCGATCAGGCCTTGATTAAAGCTGCCGCTGCTCAGGAAGATTCTCGCATGATGTCAGAGTACAACGCTAAAAACGGCGCCGCACTCGATAAGCTGATCACCGAGCAAGGTGTTCAGGTGCGAGAATTCAATGATGACGTCTACGACGCTTTTGGTGAGGCTGCC
>Ga0233427_10002209_pt1 | contig 18803 bp, 12 predicted proteins | sample SI_118_April2016_5_FD_179885 | JGI IMG/M metagenome (GOLD analysis project Ga0233427, IMG submission 179885) | Seawater microbial communities from Saanich Inlet, British Columbia, Canada - SI_118_April2016_100_MG | ecosystem: Environmental > Aquatic > Marine > Inlet | place: Canada: British...
TCGCAGGATGCTCACGAGCCAGGTTTTTGGGGATGATTCCCGTCGGAAACGATCCCAGTCTTTCAAAGCAGAAGTGAAAGTGATTTGGACCAAATCTTCTGCCAGTTCGTGACTGTTTACTCGACCGCGGGCAAATCGGTAAAGCAAGTCTCCGTGTTCCTCTACCCATTGTGACAATTCTTGTACTGAACCTTCCTGAAGATCTGAACTTTGCGGTTCATTAAGTTTTATTTTTTCAGTCACGGTATTAAAAATCAGTTTATAGTCTTTTTACTACATAAATCCAAGGCTTTTTCTAAGCAATGGGGACTAAATAGTAAAGTTTTTGAAGGCAAGAACTATTTAACAAAATCTGCTCAAGCTAGTTTATTTGAATTATTTAAAAGAACTTTCGAATAAGTTTTTTTAAATAATTACAGAACTTAGAGGTTCTGAAGTCGCGCCTTTGCTCCAATAACTAATTGACCACATGCACCCTGAATATCCTGTCCTTTAGAAATTCTTATTGGGGCAACAACACCATGATCTAGAAGGTACTTTTGAAATTTGCGTGACTGCCCCTGAGAAGGTGAAAGATATTTGCTGCCTGGAACTGAGTTGAAGGGAATCAAATTGATCTTGAATTTCATACCGTGCAGCAAACTAATCAATCCCTTTGCATCTTTTATTGAATCTGTCAAATCACGAATCAGGATGTACTCAAATGTAATACGTCTCCGTGATTCCAAAGGAAACTCTCGACAAACTTTAATGAGCTTTTCCAGATTGTATGGAATGTTAACAGGCATAAGTTTTGAACGAACATTATCAGTTACACCATTCAAGGAAATTGCCAGATTGGCCTTAATTTTTTCTTTACCAAAGCGCCGGATTTTCGGCAGTAACCCCGAAGTGGAAACCGTGATACGGCGCTGTGAAAAATTAAAACCATGCTCATCCGTAAGAATTTCCAGAGCCTGCATGAGATTTTGATAATTATGAAAGGGCTCACCCATTCCCATAAAAACAATATTCCGAATCTTTTCTCCTTCAGGCTGATCTTTCAAGACTGTCAATACTTGGTCGATAATTTCTGCCGTATTTAGATTTCTCACCAAACCCATTGTTCCAGTCATGCAAAAATCACAACCCATTCCGCATCCTACCTGAGATGAAACACAAACTGTATTATGACTGGTATGAGGCATGAACACCGATTCTATGCTGAGTCCGTCATCTAGTAACAAACGATATTTAATTGAACCATCCTGAGATTGTTGTTTTTCAGCCTTTTCAAGTGAACTGATCCAGAAATTCTCTTCCATAATTTTTCGGGTTTCCCTACCTATATTATGCATTTCGGAAAAGCTTCCCACCTGTTGCGTATAGAGCCAATAAAATACTTGATCTGCCCTGAATTCCTTTACCTTGAAGTTTGTTGTGGATTTTTCAGCCATCCACTCACGTAATTTTTGGCGTGTCCAGTTTTTTATATTGTGCAGTTTTGACATTTTAAATTTGGAAATGTAACTATTTTATGAATATGTTATTCTTCATGGTAAGTAAATGTACCCGAGTGGTCAATCAGAAGCTGCTTAAATTTAAAAAATGCTCATACAAAATATCGGTTAACTGATGAAATGTTTAAAATGCGGATGGTCCAATTCTGACACTGCTGCCTATTGTCATAAATGCCATGCATACCTGTCAGAACAACCAGCCATGGAATCAATAGATGCATTTAAAGCACTTATTTTAAGTCTCTTTTTCACAGGAATTTTCTATCTCGTTTTCCCGGTTCCTGTCATACAGAATGAATACTGGCTGCAATTATTTTCAGGTCATATCTCAGAAACTATTGTTGCCCTTGTGCTTTGGTCTCTGTTTTTGATTTTTTTCAAGTGGCGACAGTTTCGTCAACAACTCCTGGCCTATGAGGCTTTCAGGAATCAGATCATGCACGACTCTTTATCAAAAGGTATTTATGTCAGGGATGTGGACGAAAGGATTTTGGAAATCAGTCAGTTTATGCAGGAGCAAAAAGTAAAGAAATTTCAGGACAGCGTCATTTTCCGGAGAGTACGCCGCACATTAAGACACCTCAAAGCCATTCCTAAAAAAGAAGAAATAACTTCAATTCTCAATTATCAGGCTGACATTGATCACAACAGAATGCAAAGCGGATATGCTCTTTTAAACGTTTTTATCTGGGCAATTCCCATTCTTGGTTTTATCGGTACCGTTTTTGGAATCGGACAGTCAGTCGGCGAATTTTCAGATTTTATCCGCAACACCGGCGGCACTGATATGAACACGCAAATGCGCTCGGCTTTGGGAGGAGTTACTAGTGGATTATCAGTTGCATTCAGCACTACATTTATTGCATTGGTTGGAGTAGTTCCGATAATGATGCTTGCTTCATCTTTGCGTAAACGAGAGGAAGATTTGCTTCTCAGTGTTGAAGATTACTGTCTGGAAGATTTACTGCCGAATTTACATGTACGTCCTGGAGATGAGATGCTGGATGATACAGTTAGTGAACATTTGGAACAGATGGCAGAGTTTTCTGAGAATTGGCGCAAACAGATTTCACCCGCTCTTGAATCCGTGGAACGTTATTCAAAAGGATTTGCATCGCAAGTTGATGGATTACAGCCCTTGATTCAAAAATTCAGTGAATCCTTATTTGAAGCAAAAGACAAAATGAGTGACCCGGATCAAGTGGTAAATGTCCTTGAAAACCCTGAAGAGTTAAAGAAAAAAGACAATGAACCGCCAACCGAAAATTCCCAACATTTAAAAAAATGAGGTATGCCTCTAATTATCCTAAAGTAACACTTTTCCCATTTCTAAGTGTCCTGCTCTGTACAATGGGGATTTTAGCATTCCTTTCAATTAGTTTTTTACTTGTTGTTCCTGAAAGTGCAGATTCTCCCAGGGATCCCAAACGTTTGCAATTTGAATGGGTCGGTGCACCCGGATATGTCAAACCTATTTTTATCCGCTGTTATGCGGATCGTTTAGAATATTACAATTTGTTTGAAAATCGGGAATACAGCCTCTCTCTTGATGAATTGCTGAACCAGCTTCAAGGTAAAAATCCGGAACTATTGTCATACCTGGTTCAGCTATTTCAGCTAAATACTGATGTTAAAAAAAAGTTTGGTAAAACAGAATATTACCCTCTTTTACTGGTTTATCCTGACGGCGTGTTAACTTCAGAATTATTGATGGTTGCAATTGAAAAAATTGGAGGATTAAATTTTGGACTGGAACCAATGCTACCGAAATGGGAAATACCATATCAGGGACTTAATCCTGAAGGCTGATATTTGATGTTATGAAAAAACTTTTCTTAATGAGAATAATTGTTTTTGGGATCTTGTGGTTTGTCACTGGCTGTCAGGGAATTTTCAATCCTGCTCCAGATGAACAGGAAATTCGATTTCACAATGCTATCCGGATTCATCCTGTTCACGAACTCGGCTACGTCCGGCTGGCTCAATATCTGAAAAATCAAGGACGATACACTAAAACATTTTCAGTACTCCGTACCGGACAGCAGCATATTCCTGACTCCATTGCGCTCATTCGAATGGAGGGAGGTCTGTTTCAGGGGCTGGGTTATTACAGAGAATCACAAGAATATTACACAGAACAAATCACTAAACATCCGGATGAACCGCTCCTTTTTCTGGATAGAGCGCAACTGTACTTGCGTCTGGAAAAACGGCAGCTTGCTTTGAATGACGCACGCAAAGCACTTTCTTTGAAACCTGATTTGTTTGAAGCTCTTTATCTGATTGGTGTGATTTTAGACCAGAGGAGTCCCTCAAATGTACCGGATCAGTCAGAGCAGGCACTTAATGCTTTAATTGCCGCAAGCGAAATAAATGGACGGAATCCTGATCTCTGGCTGAGAATTTCAACATTATGGGAAAGGCGTGGTGAAACTCATCAGGCAAGACTGGCAATGTTCCGGGCAGTTGAGCTTTCTCCGGAATCAAAACTTTACCTTCGCCGTTATGCGGATTTGCAGGAAAAAGAGCTGGACCTAACCAGTCAGAAATACTCTGATGAAATCTCGGAATCCCTGCACCAGACTCTTGAACACATGCTCAAATTGTTTCCGAATGACATTTGGGTACACGCACATATGGGAAACCTGGCCTGGACACAGGAAAAGTTTGTGCTGGCGGAGACACATTTACTACGTGCACTTGAATCAAAATCTCCATATCCCTGGGCTAATTTCCGATTGGGTATGGTTTATCTCTCTCAAAAAAAATGGGAATCTGCACTCCAGGCTTTTGAGGAGGGTTTAAAATCCGATCCTAAAAACGACTGGGCTATTCTGCAGACAGGACATGCCCTGGAAATGCTGGGAAAAAATGAGGAAGCAATTACTCGTTACGAAAGGCTGATGGAAAAAGGTCCAGACGACCTAGTTGTTGTTAATCGTCTGAATCAATTGTATTGGAACGAATTTTTGTTTGAAAAAGGTGAAGAGGTTCTTTTGCGTGGACTGGAAAAATTTCCTGCAGAAACTGAGCTAATTGAAAAACTACTCGCTTATTATGAATCTCATAGACTTTTTGAAAAGGCAGCAAAAATTATTTTGGGTTTTATCGAGGCAAAACCAGACAACAGTGCTGCACTTGCAAAGCTTGGGTTTTATGAAAAAAACTTGAAACATCCGGAAAAGGCTTTGTACTGGTTTAAAAAAGCACTCTCAAGTTCTCCGGATTTTGAATGGGCACACGTCCAGCAAATTGGAATTTTATTAAACACAGAACGCGAAGATGAAGCAGAAAATGCGCTAAATGATTTTCTCAAACTTAAGCCAAATTCAGAATGGGCTCTGCTAGAACTATCTCAGTTGAAGTTGAAACAGGAACATTTCGCTGAGGCAGAAGAACTGCTGGAAAAAAATCTTGCAGAGTACCAGGATTCAGCGGGAATACTGCAAACTCAGGGGCGGCTGTATGAATTGCAGAAACGCTGGAAAGAGGCAGAAAATATTTTCAAAAAACTATTAAAAATCCGCCCAAACAACTCTTTGCTGCTGACACATTTGGGTTTTACGCAATGGAAACTAAAGAAAACAGAAGAAGCACGTCAAAACATTACTCATGCTTTGTATGAAAATCCAGGTAATCTCTGGGCCTGGAATCTTTATTTGCTTTTGCTGCCAGAAGCACAGCAGCGCCGCTGGATCGGAGATGACTTCAAGATGCTTCTGCCAGTCCTGGGTGCATTAGCCAGCAAAAGGACAGAAAAAATCTGGCAAGAAATTACTTCTGTTCGCACAGATCCTTTTACACGGCAAGTATTGAAAAATATGCACTATTTGCTTGAAGAAGCTCCGCAAGAAATTAAAATGGATCCACAGGATATGACCTCAAAACAACTCTCCCCCTGGATAAATGAGCAATGGGGGTATTTCCACGAAATGCTGGGAAACAGAGAGCTTGCTGCACGTCATTTCGAGGCAGTTTTAGAAGCACTTCCGGACAATGCCTGGATACACGCACGCTTGGGCTGGGTCTACGAAAGACTGGACAATCTGGAAAAAAGCAAGCAGCATTACAGCCTTTTTTTACAGAAACATCCGCAAGCATTTGATGTCAGTTTCCGGCTGGCAAACGTCTATACATTGACAGGCAACGAAGCCAAAACCATTGAGCTTTACGAATTAATTGCAGCTCACCGTCCGGAACATGACTTGGTGCTGAACAACCTTGCCTGGCTTTATTTAACTGCTCAAGACAGGCAGGTACGTAATCTTGAGAAAGGTATGGAATTAGCCTTGAAATCAGTTGAACTTAATCCTACAATTGACAGTCTAGACACATTAGCAGAGGCCTACTTTCAGTCTGGAGACAGAATTAAAGCCCTTGAAACTATCCATAAAGCTGCTCGGGAAGTTGATTATCCGCCAAACCGTCATTCATACCTACGAAAACAATTGCTGCGATTCCGCAAAGGAGAACAGGACTCCAGCCCACCTGCGTTAACATGATTCATGTTATGTTAAAATGATGATACTCTAAAGCTGTTTAGGGGGGCAAAACACAATGAATTGTACAATAATTTGATGAAGGTATGTTTAACTGATTTAAATGAGAAACGACAGCTAACAGATGTTCCTTGCAGGATCACAGACCAATATGGATTCCGCAAAAAATAAAATCATATTACACTTGTAAAGTCAATAATTTACTGTGATAATTATAAGATTAACTTTTCAAAAGTGACTTTTATCATTCAGAACATCCATGCCACAAACTATAGAACCATTGATTAAACTTGCGGAAACTGACCGAGATTTACAGAAATTTGTTTTCGCAAAATCTCATTTGGAAAGACAGATTGATAAAGCACGTTCAGTTGTTGACCAACATCAAAAAACAATCCAACAAAAAAAAGACGAATTTAAACTATTGATTGCTGAATGCAAGAATGTAAAAAACAATCTTCAAATTCAGGAAGAATTAATTTCCCGCCTGGACAGTCAAGTTCCTAAGATACGCAACGAAAAAGAATTTGCAACCAGTAAAAACCAACTGGAGGAAGCACGAAAAATTCTAGGTCTGCTGGAAGACAATATGCTCGATTTGGATCTGAAAAAAGAAGATCTTGAAAAAGAAATTGGAACCATTAACAACCAGCTCAGTGAATCAAATACAGAATTTGAGCAGGAAACATCCGGTCTGCTGAAAAAACAGGCAAAAGCAGAAAAAAAGATTGAAAGTCTTGAGCCTAGACGCAAACGTTTACTGAAAAAAGTTCCTCAAAAAATCAAACGTTTTTTTGAGCGCTGCCAGGAAAGTGGAATTTCAACCCCAATCTGTGCCATTGAGAATAAAAGCTGCAGCGGCTGTAACATGGTTTTATTGCCCCAGCTTGTTAACGAACTGATGACAAACACAGATTCCCATAAAAATTGCCCTAATTGTTCGCGCATTTTGTACTTTCCTGAAGTTGAGGAAGAAGAAGATTCCGCGGCCTGATATTTCTTATCATGCATGATGGTATTAGGTGTTGATCAATCTCTGCTTCAACAAAATACAATCATTAAAAAATATTTAATACTGTTAGTTCTTACTCTAACATTTTTGCCCGGCTGTGAATCTTCTGCCCCTTCCAGTTTTATATATCCTTCTGAGAAAGCAATGGAGGTGCGCTATCTTTGTCGCTTACCATATCTGGATGCAAAAGCGCCACATCAAGCGTGGAGCAAGTCAACTCCCTCGTGGATTTTCATTAATGAAACAAAAATCATAGTTTATTTTAAGAATGACCTCACCTTTGTGCTACCCCGTAATTCAGAAATCACTCTCGCTCAAGGAAAATACCGCTGTATACTTTAAAATTTACTGATTGATTTTCTTTTTTCAGTCTACAAAATTTTCTCCATTCAGTATTTTCGCAAAAACATCACGGTCCACATTACCTCCGGACGCGATAACCGCCACTTTTAGTCCTTTATTTTTTGATGATTCCTGTAGTGCTGCCGCAATTGCTGCAGCGCCCGCGCCTTCGCAGACATTATGTGTGCATTCATACATAATCCGCATCGACTCCGCAATTTCAGTATCACTAACCTGCACAATCCTCTCAACACCTTTCCAAATCAAATCCAACGCAGACTGTTCCGGAACTCGGCAGTCAATTCCATCAGCAATTTTGGTACTCACCGTTGATTCAACGGGACTTCTGCTAACGAATGATTTCGCATAGGTATTGGCATGTGCTGATACAACTCCGACGATCTCTGTATTCAATTCTAATGCATCACGTACTGCAAGCATTCCACAAATTCCAGATCCCAATCCAATGGGAACGTAAACAACATCAAGATCCTTGACCGCTCTCAGCAATTCCAAACTATAAGTGGCGACACCTGTAACTAATAGTGGATCAAACGAAGATATCATTTTCAGTGATTTTTCATGTGCCAGATCTTTCGCATATTCACGGGCTGCCTGAAAATCTTCACCATGCTCTATCAAATGCACACCAAAAGCTCGCATTGCAGCATTCTTCTCCAAGCTGTTTCCATGTGGCACTAAGATTGTAGCCGGAATTCCGTAGCGCCGAGCAGCAAAACCAACAGACTGCCCATGATTTCCACGGGTTGCACTGACAATTCCCTTTGGCATTTCTGAGGATTTCGCGAGATTGGCGAAATAAACTAATCCACCACGTATCTTGAAAGAACCAATTGGCGTGTGATTTTCATGCTTGACCCAGACTTCTGTGCCTAAACGTTCACAAAGAAGCGGCCAGCAATATTGAGGAGTCCCCTGCATTTCAGCATAAACTATACTTGCTGCTGATTCTATTTCATCAAGTGTAATTTGCTGCATATTTATGAGCCTTCTTTGTTATTTGTCCCTGAAGTAAGTTCTGCCATCATCTTGTTGATCATCCGTAATCCGGATTGGTCTTTGAGTGTCAGAATGGATTCCGGATGAAATTGCACTGAAGCCACGGGCAGTTTTTTGTGCCGAAGCCCCATTATCAGACCGGAATCAGTTTTCGCAGTGACTTCCAGACAATCCGGAAGTGAAACTGAATCCACATAAAGACTGTGATAACGTCCTGCGCTGAATGGGTTCGGCAACCCTGCATAAAATGAATCTCCGCTGTGTATAATCTCAGCGGACTTACCGTGAACAGGATGTTCAAGAGTCAGCAGTTTCCCACCAAAATGTTCCGCAATACCCTGATGTCCGAGACAGACGCCAAAAACTGGAATATCCCTATTGAGTGCTTCACCGACTAATTCAGGAACATTTTGTTCACTTGGAAACCCCGGGCCCGGCGAAATGAAAAGTAAATCCGGAGCTATTTCGTCCAGCATTTTATAAGGGAATCCTGAGCGGAGAGTAATAACTTTTGCACCGGTTTGCCTGACATAACTTGCTAATGTGTGTACAAAACTGTCTTTATTATCGACAAATAAAACCGTTTTTCCCCCACCCGTTTGCGGCAAATCAATGTCTTCAGCAGCAGCCGGTTTATTGCCCAAAGTCGCACCTAAAAAAGCTGAAGCCTTGATGTGTGTCTCTCGTTCTTCTGTAGCCGGATCTGAGTCATAGAGCAGTGTTGCACCGGCACGTACTGAAGCTCGGCCGTTTTTAAGATGAACCGTACGCAATGTCATTCCGGTGCTGACAAAACCGTTAAACCACAAAAAACCAATACAGCCGCTGTACCAGCCGCGAGGTGAATTTTCCATATTTTCAATTGTCTGCATGGCAACAGGTTTTGGTGAACCTGTCACAGTACAGGCCCACATGTGTGTCAAAATAGCATCAACTGCATCTCTGTCTTTATTTAAAACACCTTCTAAATGATCAACTGTATGGATCAGGCGTGAATAACGTTCCAGCAGGCGCCGTCCAATTAAATGAACACTACCCGGTTCACAAATTCTGGCCATATCGTTACGATCCACATCCGTACACATAGTTAGTTCTGATTCTTCTTTTTCCGAAGATATGAGTGCTTTTATACGTTCAGCTGTTTCCATCGGATCACCTCCGACTGGTACTGTTCCTGAAATGGGACTGGTTTCAAAACGTTCTTCCTTGACACGTACATACATTTCAGGAGATGCACCAACCAGTTGCTCCTTACCCATGTTGATCAAAAAACTGTAAGGGCTGGGATTTTGTTCACAAATTCTTTTGAATAAAGTTGAAGGCTTTTCTGCAAAACCAGTAGAAAAAGATTGAGATAGTACGACTTCAAAAAAATCTCCACGCCGACAGCCTTCTTGAATTTTAGCCACTTTCTGTTCAAACTCACCTGCTTCATGATCACAGTTTATTTTACCATCAGCCTTTCCTACGGCAACCTGGAATTCATCGCCAGTATTCCACCAGCTTTCAGTCATACCGTCCGGAGTTTCAATGTGATATTCAATTTTGGAAGCTTCCTCTTTTTGCCGGTCAACAATCACCAGTTCGACAGGCAAAAACAAATGGCAGTCAGTTTGTTCCGGATCCCGTTTATGTCTTGCTTCAATATTTTCAAATTGATAAACCAAATCGTAACCAAATGCTCCATACAATCCAAGATAAGGATCAACACTTTGGAATAGTTCAAATATTTTGCGAATAACAGAAAACACGCTTGGCTGTCGACTCCGTTCTTCTTCAGCAAAGAAATCTGGCCTTGGTTTCACAGTACCAGAAATCTTTTCTGCAGTAAGATTCGGATCAGTACCAAAAACCAGTGATTCAAGATGGGGATGATTTTGTAAAGCAGGAGCTATCAATTTCAGCAGTCGTGTTCCATTCGGATTCAGCGCGTTGATTTCAAACTGTCTTTTCCTGGCAATCAGTTCCAATGCAGGATGCACAAAACCTAAATCCCAGCGGGAATAACGATCCGGTACTTCGTAATTACTAACAAAAAGTGCTCCTTTTTTAGTGTCAATATATTGATATATTTTATCAAGTGCATGTTCCGCATCCAGGGGTGTAATCGACTTTTCTATTTTTATACCGCCCAGTGTTGTAAAAGTTGAATTATTCATAGCTTCAAGTAAATTTTAAGTGTTTAAAGAAATCAATTTCTAAGGTTTAGAATAAACTTTTCAACTCGCCACAAATCTTTAATTCCAGGTTCACTTTCTACACCGCTACAAACATCCACTCCCCACGGTTGTACAATCTTTACTGCCTCTGCAACATTTTCCGGAGTCAACCCTCCTGCCAGAATCAGCTTTCCCAAACCTGAAGCAGTACTTGCCAGGTCCCAGTCAATTTTTTGTCCGGAACCTCCGTAATGATTATTGCTGAAGGCATCCAGTAAAAAGTATTCTCTCCCAAACTCTTGTATTTGTTCCAGCTTAAATTCAGCAGACACACGAAATGCTTTATAAAATGGCACTCCTAATTTAGCAGTTAATTCAACAGACTCATCGCCATGCAATTGTGCCAAGTTCAGGTGTGTTTCAATCATTATTTTTTCCAGCGATTCCGTTGATTCATTGACAAAAATACCAACAGTTGTCACCGATTCCGGAAGCACACTTACGATTTTGCGGACTTCTTCCGGAGAAATGTAACGGGAAGAACCAGGCCAGCAGTTTAGTCCAATCCAGTCTGCACCTAATTCTGCACAGGACAAAGCCTGTTCAGGACTGGTTATCCCGCAAATTTTAACTTTTGGATAAACAGTGGTGTGATTCGTTCTCATTGGCTTCTGGATTGGTTTTTTTTAACTATAACGTTATAATATATTGTTATTCTAAGATACGAATTCTTACAAAATTAGCAATGGAAATATTACGGGAAACTAGATGTCTGTTCATAGTTTTGCATATTTCTGGAATGGTGAGACTTTGGTACTGCACATCTTCCTTCAACCACGTGCTTCACAAAATGAGTGGGCAGGCCAACACAACGGACGGATACGTCTTCGTGTTACTGCAGCACCCGTCGATAATCAGGCCAATCGGGAATGTGTGAAATTTATTTCAAAATCATTAAAAACTGCAAAAACAAATGTGAAAGTGGTTCAAGGTCAAACCAGTCGTTTCAAAACTGTGGAAATCCTTAAATCTGATCCGAAGTCCTGGGAAAAAATTTTAGAAGGCGTGGATAATTAGATTATCTGCATTGTAGAACTTATAAAGCTAATGATCCACTACCTGAAAAAGCAAATAACAACTATTTGTCAGTTTATATTCGTGAAAATAACCTGCCCAAAAGTTACTCCAAAATTACGATTCTGGAGCATATTTTCTTTACTGACAAGTATCTTTTTTTATTTAATAACCGTTACTGCTTCAGCACAGTGCTTAACCAGCGGCCTGACTGAAGATGAGCAGTTGGCTATGACAAAAGGATTATTTGAAGATGAACTGTTTTCCGTATCAAGTGAGTCCTCAAAGTGTTTTCTTGAAGAATTTAAGGATAGTGATGCACGTGAGGAAATTTTTTTCCTTAGGGCAGAAGCCTTAAGAAAGGGAGGCGATCTTAAGGCGGCAATCAAAGCTTATGATGAACTGAAAAAAAACTTTCCCAGCAGTAAAACCTATTTAGACAATTCAATGCTACATAAAGGAATTTCACTGGCCCTCACTAGAAAGTATACTGCTTCTATCAGAACCTTAAAATTGCTACTGCTTGATTTTCCCACTACAAAATACAGAGATGAAGCACTTTATTGGCTGGGTTATGCATCTTCTTTCCAGGCAGAGTCTCTACGAAAAATAAACAACAAAGATGCTCTGCTTTTATATCAGGAGTCAACACTTCATTTCGTTAAAGTAGAACCTGAACTATTAAATCTGAAGCATCAGCAGGAACGGTTGCATTTAATGGGACGGTCATGGTGGTTCCTGAAGGACTTTACTAAAGCAGAAGAAGCATGGAGCCAATACTTGAAAAACTCAAAGTCAATCAAACCTGAACAGGCTTTGAATCTAAAATACCAGTTAGCCACAGGTTTTCAGCAAGAGAAAAACTACAAAAAAGCTGAAAGTTGGTTTGCGCGTATTTTAACAATGCATCCAGACTCAAAACTGGCTGTTGTGTCTGCTTTTTTACGAGCAGAAATGGCATATGCAGTTTCAGTACAAGAAACAAATACTGAATCATTGGACTCAAAGGCAGTAAGTATACTGATTAAGCACTACAAACTATATTTAAATAAGAATGATAATAAGTATCAGGCACTTGCCTATTACAGAATTGGTGTGTTGCAGCAACCACACAGACTAAATGAAGCCATTCATGCTTTTCAAAAATATTTAAGCACTAAAGACAAAAATTATGCAGCTGAAGTTCATTATCGCTTAGGTTATTTGTTTTTTAACACAAAACAGCCGCAAAAGGCTATTCAGATCTTCGAAAAGTATCTCCTTACCAAAGATAAAACTTATACCAACGAAGTCCTTTACCAACTGGGATTTCTCTACATTGAAGCAAAACAACAAAAAAAGGCTATTCAGATCTTTGAAAAGTATCTCAGTACCAAAGACAAAACTTATGTGGGAGAAGTACATTACCAGTTAGGGTTCCTCTACATTGAAGCAAAGCAACAAAAAAAGGCTGTTCAGATCTTTGAAAAATATCTCCGTACCAAAGACAAAACTTATACCAACGAAGTCCTTTACCAACTGGGATTTCTCTACATTGAAGCAAAACAACAAAAAAAGGCTATTCAGATCTTTGAAAAGTATCTCAGTACCAAAGACAAAACTTATACCAACGAAGTCCTTTACCAACTGGGATTTCTCTACATTGAAGCAAAGCAACAAAAAAAGGCTGTTCAGATCTTTGAAAAGTATCTCAGTACTAAAGACAAAACTTATATGGGAGAAGTGCTTTACCAGTTAGGGTTCCTCTATATTAGAGTCAAACAACAGAAAAAGGCTGTCGAGATCTTTGAAAAGTATCTCAGCACTAAAGACAAAACTTATATGGGAGAAGTGCTTTTTCGATTGGGCTACCTTTATCTTGAAACAAAACAAGCTGAAAATGCTGTTGACAGTTTCAAGAAATACCTAAGTTTAAAGGACAAAACACATGTCGGTGAAGTTCAATACCAACTAGGTTTTTTGTTCACAGAAAGGAAACAGCAAAAAAAGGCTATTCAGATCTTTGAAAAATATCTCGCTGGGGATAATGAAGAACATCGTGAAGAGATACAACTTAGATTAGGTTACCTCTACACAGAAAACAAACAGCAAAAAAAGGCCATTAAGATCTTTGAAAAATATCTCGCCAGCGGTGCTGTTGGAAACATTACTGAAACACAGCTAAGCTTGGGTTACCTCTATGTGGAAAACAAAAAACCCTTTCTGGCAATTTCTGTTTTGGAACAAGTCCTCCTGCATCCTGATTACCAGAAAAATAATGATCTCTTGCAAAATTTATTAGTCCTCTATAGGGAAAACGTCTCTGAAGAAAAGTATCTGCAGTTTCTTTTAAAAGTAAATAATGACCCAGAACAAGGGGGGAAAGTGCAGCAAGGTTTCAAATCTCAGCTGATTATCGAATACTTTGAACAAAACAAATGTGACAAATTGATTACAGAATTAAATCAGAACTACATGCAGAGTATAAAAAAATCAAATACAAAAGAGTGGGAGCATTTACTTTACATGAGGGGCAGTTGTCTGATTGAAACAAAAAGGTGGAACGAAGCCCGCCTAGATTTACGACAAATCCGTAATACTAAAAAATATCGTGAACATTCAATCCAGATGTTGATTGTGACACACAAACAGTTAGAGGACTGGAAGAGGTTGACCTGGGAATATCAAGAGGTTTATGACAAAAAAAATCCTATTTTGACAATAGCAGATTTTCAACTTTGGGTTTTCGCTGCCAAACAGAGAAAGGACTTTCAACGTCTTGAACGAATAAAAATAATTTACGAACGCTGGAAAAAAGCATTTCCAGAAGATTCACAAAATTTAGAACAGCTCAATAAATACATTTCTGGATTTCGTCTACAGGAACTTACTTCACAAGGAAACTGGAAGGAAGTTTCTGCATATATTAAAAAAGAGGTTCAGTCCGGTTCCGTTTCGCTTGATGAACAATATTTTTCGCAACTGCTCTTTGCAGAAAATAAACTGGAAAATTGGTCCGGCGTACTGGGTGCTTATGCCCTTTTACGAAAGCATGACCAAAAACGTGCTAAAACACTGGATGCACTTATTAACCAGGCAAAAGCTGCAGATAAACTTGGGAAAAAAGAACTCTCACTGAAATATTACCTCCAGGCTTTAAAAGTAAAACCTCTCAATCAAGAAGATAAAAAGCGGCAGTCAGAAATAAAAACGTTTCTGGCACAAAGTTCTTTCCAAAAATGGATTGAACAGGGAGAGTGGACTAAAATAAGCAAAACAATACGCAAGGAGGTTGCTGAAAACAAGAGAGTTTTGAATGATACCAATTTTGACCTTCTGCTTTATGCAGAAAACCAAAAGTCCGGAAACAAAAAATATAATGGAATCCTGGATGCTTATGTGTTGCTGGCAACTTATGACAAAAAAAAGACACTTACTGTAAAAGCTCAAATTGACCAAGGATATGCCGCAGCAAAATTAGGAGGATATAAACGTGCAAAAGGATACTATAGAAGAGCTCTCAAAAAGACTCCTGACAAAGATGTTGATCTGGTACTGCAACTGGTAGGAGAACTTAAACGGCTTTATGAACGATCCAAGGATTATGCGTCTTTGGTAGTGATTTACAAGCGGGCATATAGTGTTCTCAAGAAAAGTTCGCGGCCCAAAAATGACTCCCGAACATACGCCTACCTCATCGGCTACCATCAGTCATTCTATCTTAAACAAAACGACAAAGCCCGTATTTGGCTGATGCGTTCTGATGGAGGTGGCTCCACGCCCCAGGAATTGGATGCTGCATTCTGGGTAGCAAAGCTTGATCGTGACGCAAAAAAACCGGTAATGGCTATCAAAAGACTCAAAGAACTGGCTGGTCGTGAAGTTTCAAAAAACTCCTCACTTTATGTTCAGATTCACTTTGAACTTGGAACATTGTATCATTTAAAAGAAAAGTGGAAATCCGCTTTACTGCACTATCGACTTGTAGCCAAAGCACGTGCGCCAGCAAAATTAAAACAGTATCAAAATACTGCCAAGGAAAAGGCAAAGGAAATAAGCAACTATTTAAAATCTCTTAATTCTTCTGAAGGTTGAAAATGTACGATAATAATAAATGGGCTTTATACAGTTCTGGTGTTTTTTACGAGATTGTAAAACACAAACGTAATAAATACATGCAACTTCTTTTGGCAATTTGTCTGGTGACTTTACTTACAGGAGGAATGCCCTTAATCGCGTTTTCTCAAGACATGTCCGTGCAAGGCAAAATCCGTCTGAAGGGCCAGGTACAACTTCCATCCAATGTGGTAATGCCCGAAGTAAAACTTGATGTGGTATTATTGAAATTTGTCCTAAATACGGAAGGACAAGTAACTCCAATAGGTCCACAGGCACGGTTAAAAACTGATACTGAAGGCAACTTTGAGTTTCTCAATATTATCCCTGATTTACGTGCAGGCTATCAAATTGGGACTCGGGTAGAAGGTAAATTATACAGTTCAAAAGTATTTTTTATAAAAGCCGGAGAAACATTAATTCAAAAAAACATTATCATTCCAGGGATTTCTACTGCTGTCGGTAAACTGGAAACATATAGAGCTTCAATTGTAATTGAATCAGGGCTGGGAACCGTTACTGTAACCGAAGTTCTCGCACTATCAAATTCCTCTGCAGACAGAATTGATACAAAAAACCAGCCTTTGAAACAGAAACTACCCGAAGGAATAGAAAATTTCAGGATGATGGAGACCAACTCCGGAGCTGTGATTAAACATTATCTGGAAGATAATGTTTTAATAATTGAACATGTTTTTCCAACAGGAAATTCACAAATTATTTATCAATATCTCCTACCTGGCTGGTTTGGCAGTTTGGAAATGAACAGGGAATTTAACCTCTCCCTGGATAAAGTTGACGTTTTGACTCCTGAAGGATACTTACAGATTAAGTCGGAACAACTCACTTTTTCCGATAAACAAAGTTTTAATGATATAACTTATCTCACATGGAAAACCAAGGCTTCAGACTCAAATCTGTTGACATTTACAATCAGCAATGTTCCTGTAACTTCGCTGCAGTATTCCATAGTTTCAGGAGTAGTACTACTTTTATTATTTACAACAGTAGCCTTATTTTTTCAATTCCGGTTAAACTACAAAAAACGTCCTGAGAAATCCACTTCCTGACTATAAACATGAATTCAGCTTCAGTTACAGATATTTTCAGTACAATTGTAAATAATAACCGGAGTCGTCAAGTTTTATTGGCGGGGTTGATTGTGTTACTGACATTGTTGTTGTTTCACAATTTTATATTGTCTCCGGAGTTAAAAAGTATAAAGCAATTGAAATCTCAAATTCTGCAGATAGAAAATAGTCTGATTCAAGTAAATGCTGCCAACAATAATTCTAAAAAGCCTAATCTTGTTCAGTCTCTGGAGAAAAGAGAAACTGCTTTGGATAAGCTTCTTCCACCGCAGTGGAAGCGTGCCGAACTGTTACGCTGGCTCAATGACTCAATTCAGAAAAATGGATTGATTTTTGAAGAACAAACTTTGGAAGAAAAAACACCCCAATCTTTGAATCAGGTTTTGAAAATTCGATTGAAACTGAAGGGAGAATTCGAGCAATTCCTACAATTTCTTAACCAACTAAAAAACGGACCGAGATTATTGGTGATGGAAAAACTTCACCTTGGAAATACTACACCTGCCCTACTGCAACCAAAACTGAGTATTGAAATGATTTTATCAGCCCACAGAAGACTGTAAATCTCTGTAACACTAAATAGTCCATGAAGTACCTAGCGCATTTTTTGACATTATTCTTGCTTTTTCAGTCTACAGTATCCGAAGTGCGTGCTGCAAAAATCAACCAGCCGGAGAAACCGCCTGCAGTTAAAGCCAAAAATCCTTTTCGTAGTTTGCTGCTGAGAAATAAAGACTTAACGTTACTCACTAAATCACCTTCAAAACCTGGTACGTCCAGTAAGAAAAATTCTTCCCAAAAGAAGAAGAAAGTCTTGAAACAGAATGTGATTGCCGGGGTGCCAGAAAAACTGCTTATACTAAAAGAAAATTTTTCTTTGAGAGTAAAAGAATTATTTCTGAACCTCAAACTGAAGGATATTCTTGAAACATCAGAGGGTCGTTATGCTTTAATTGACGAAAATAAAGTCACGTATTTCGTACAGCAGGGAGAGTGGCTAGGTGAGGTTTTTGTCAAGCATATAGACAAAAATCAAGTTGAACTAAAGGAAATTGACGGAGAAACAATCATTATTCTGGAACTGAAACCATAATTATTTTGTGTTGAATCCGAATTGAGTTGGTTTTTGTTGAACTCAATTACTCGAAAGTAACGAGGTTTATTGTATCAATCCGAAAGTATGTGAGAAATTTTATAAGGTATCAGGACTTTATCAGATCTCTCCCTTCTTTCTAGATGACATATCACAGTTAATAATATCAGTATTTTTTTAGAATTCATGACTCAAGAACACTTTCACAGGTTTAATAAATAATACGATATGTATACATACCATCCGGTTGTTGAAATTTTGGTGAAGAGCTTCGGAACAACTCCGGAGTCACTGGAACCACTGCACGAACAGTTGCTGGCCTACCGTGAAAATACGGAGGGCTTGAAAGAAGCAATGCTTAAACACAAAATAACCGGTGAATCAGAGTTTCAGCAGGCATTGGCTGTATATTATGAATTGGAATATAGAGATAATTTTAATGATGTTCCAGTTGTACGTGAATTTACGGAATTCATACCGATACGCTATGCCAAAAAAAATATATTCTTTCCACTGAAAAAAACTAAAAATACACTGGAAGTAGCCATAACAAATCCGGAACTCTCGCAGCCTTTGGATGATCTGGCCCGACATTTCAAGTGCCATATTCAGTCGGTCATTTCACACAAACAGGCAGTGCTCGATTTGATCAATCGTGCTTATGATGAATCTTCTGCTTCAACCGAAGACGCAGTTGACCTGCTCGATTCAGAAGAAACCTATGAAAACATTCTCGCTGTTGAAGAACCCGAAGATTTGTTGGATGCAACTGATGAAGAACCCATCAAGCGTTTAGTGAACAGCCTCCTTTGGCAGGCGGCAAAAGATGAAGCTAGTGATGTTCATATTGATCCAACACCCCGTGAAACCTCCGTTCGTTACAGAATTGACGGGGTCCTACAGCAAGTAACAGTTTTTC
>Ga0233427_10002210_pt1 | contig 18797 bp, 16 predicted proteins | sample SI_118_April2016_5_FD_179885 | JGI IMG/M metagenome (GOLD analysis project Ga0233427, IMG submission 179885) | Seawater microbial communities from Saanich Inlet, British Columbia, Canada - SI_118_April2016_100_MG | ecosystem: Environmental > Aquatic > Marine > Inlet | place: Canada: British...
AAATAATTCTATATCTTCATAATAATTATATCCTTCTTTATAAGTTAGCCAATTATCATTAAAATTAACATTTAAATTCATTTTACTATTAATAGTATGTTTTATTGGTGTATTTATTTTTTTTTTGATTTTTCATTCAAACTATGTTTTGTTTTTGGCTTATTAATATTAATAGTTAATGGCATATATTTTTCATTTTTAAATGTATTAGTTTTAATAGTTTTAATCTTTCTAGTTGTTGTTTTTTTACAAGATTTTGTTTTAATAGTTTTAATAATGTTAATAGTTCCTATTTTTTTTTTAGGTCTATATTTATAATTAGGAAATTGAATTTTATGTTCTTGTTTAACTTGTTTTGCTTTATCTTTGCATATTTGTTTTTCTTCATTAGATAATGTTTTCCATTGTTGTCCTAATAATTTAGAGATTTGAGCATTATTTAATATTGGATTTTCTTTAGATATTTTCGTTCTATTTTTTTTAGCCCATATCATAAAACTATTTGCAGGACGTTTAATATAGTCACAGTCTTTTTTAGATAATAATGATTGCGAGTTCATAGTTACTATAAATTATTTAACACTATATAATAAATTGCGCTTATAAATTATTTATGTATTATTTATTTATTACTATATTTCAATTTTTATAGATTTTTATTTATTACTATAATTCAATTTTTATAGAGTTTTATATATTTTATATATTTTATATAGTTTATAGTAAAAATATTCAGTTAATAAATGTCTAAAAAAATAGTTAAAATAGATATAAATATATATAAAATTGAAAATAACTAATAATATAAATAAGTATTACATAATATAATATAGATTTTATATATAATCTTTTTATACTCTTCTATTATAGAATGTGTGGTAATAAAAGAAAGAGAGATAATGGGGACGAGGGTGAATATGTGGATAATAAGAAAATAAAATCATATGGTCGAGAGATAATGTTTTTAATTTCTCAATTAAAAAAAGATATTAATAATTTTAAAAACTGTTTTGATAGAGTATTAAATACTATTCTTGAAATACATAAATATGAGCATAAATTTTATACTGATATTAAAGAAAAACAAATAAAAATGTTGAATATTTTAGTAAGAAAGCATGATTTAGTTGTTGATAGATATGATTATCATTGTAATTTATTAGATGATACAATCGGTTCTTTGCCAATTGAAGAACAAATCAATGAGATAGAACTTTTTAATAGGCTTTCTCAATATGAATTATAAATTATGTTTTATGTTTTATTTTTATTATTATCATTTTATATATTTATATAGTTTACTTTTATATTATTTAGTTTTAAAAAGATGTATCCAGAGACATTTTATAATTTATATAATATTTAGTATAGTTTTTAATGTTTGTGTATATGGTGTAGTTATTTATTTTAATTTTGTGTTCTTTAAATTAAAATTGTTTTTGGCTATTTTGCTTTAAATAGTAAAAAATTGATATTTAATTTTTGTTATTTATAAAATATAATATCTTTCTAGTTAACTATTTGACTATTTGTGTTAACAATGTCGGAGCGAGAAGAAATTGAAAGAGTTAATAATATACTAAAAAAAGCATTCAAAGATGACACTAAAACTTATGTCAATTTAGATAATAGTATCTTAGGCGATAATGGAGGAATTGCTTTATCAGAAATATTAGAGAAAAACAAAAAGGTTAAAATACTTTGTGTTGGCAATTGTTCTATTGGCGTTGAAGGAGCAAAAGCAATAGCAAAGGCATTGAAAACTAATAATACTCTTTCCGTATTAAAAATTCATAGTAATTCAATTGGGGATGAAGGAGCAAAAGTACTAGCAGAAGCATTAAAAGTAAATACAACTCTACACACTCTTAATCTTTATGGAAATGATATTGGCTATGAAGGAGCAAAAGCAATAGCAGAAGCATTGAAAGTTAATACAACTCTTAAAAAATTGTACATAGGTTATAATAACATTGGTGATGCTGGTGCAAAAGAAATTGCAGAGATGTTGAAAAAGAATAGAACTCTCATTCTTATCGACATACATTCTAATAAGATTTATGATGATGGAATGGAAAATATTATAGATGGTATAAAAGGAAATTTTAGTCTGGAAATGATTAAGATGTCTGGAAATCCAATTAGTGTAGATGTGGAAACAGCAATACGCCAGACACAAACAAATAAAAATAAACTATCGTTGACTATATTGTGTATAAAAAATTTACTCACTAATTTAAGTATAGATGATGATGATGATGCTGATATGGCTAAAGGTGCTCATATTGAAATACCTGCCCATTTATTGCCTATTGCTAAACAAATTAAAGACATTTTAGGATTTCCTGAAAAAGACATTTTTACTATTGTTTGGAATAACCTTCATAGTATCGGTTATGAATAGTAGTTATAGATTTAATTTTTTTATTATTTTATTATTTACTTTAAAAAAGATGTATCCAGAGACATTTTATAATTTATATAATAGTTTATATGGTTTATATAATTATTTTAGTTTTCTTCTTTAAATTCAAATGTTTGTAAAATAATTATGGGTTGTTCTTTAAATTCAAATTTTTGTAAAATAATTATGGGTTGTTCTTTAAATTCAAATGTTTGTAAAATAATTATGGGTTGTTCTTTAAATTCAAATGTTTGTAAAATAATTATGGGTTGTTCTTTAAATTCAAATTTTTGTAAAATAATTATGGATTAGATCTTTAAATTCAAATAATTGTAAAATAAATATATATATTAATAATAATATATAATTATTATTTTTTATTAAATTATAAATAATGGCAAATAATTCTAGTAATATTATTACTTGTAGTAAAATTAGACCTGTGTGTTTAAATGTTCCAATATCATCATCTAGTGAAGAAATACAAATAATATCTAAGTGTGATAAAAATGAAACTACAAATATTGAAATATTAGATTATATATTAGATGAGATAAGGACCCAAAATAATAATGCGAAAAAATATATAAATCCATCCAATCCAATTGATAATTGTTATTCTACAGATAATGCGTGGTTAGTAGTAATTAAGAATATGCAAAGACAGTTATTAGAAATAAAAACAGAAGATATAAAAAATGAAATGGAAGAAATACAAAATGATTTAAACAATAATGATACAATCAAACCGATTATACCACAATTAAATTTAATGAATTTATTTAAAAAAATAATAGAAGTTGCTAAATCAAAATGGAATTATCAGAACAAGAACAATAATAATAAAAATAATAATAAAAATAATAAAAATAGTCAAATAAAAAAACAAATAATAGACGAATTTGTAAAAGTAGTAAATTCTAATGGTTTTGAAGAATTATCAAATTTAATAAATAAATTATTACAAGGTAAAACAGAATTAATGAATAAATTAAAAACAACTAATAATAATCAACACTTTAATGATGAACAAATTACCAACTATAAAACAATAATAGAAAATTTATTTCTATATACACTACCAATTATGAATAGTGAAACAGATTTATCAAATGTTTTTGGTAGAGATTTTAGTAAAATAAATGAAGATTTTAATGAAATTAATAATATGTTAGAATTATTTAATAAAAAAAATATATATGGTGGTTCTAAATATAATAAAAAAACAAAAAAAAATAATGGGAAAGGAAAAAGAAAAAATACTTATACGAAAAAAAATATGAGAGGAGGTGATATTGGTTTAATAATTGTGGGAGTTATAGTTTTATTTATTATACTAGTTAGATACAATAAAAATGGTTATATAAGAAACAGAAAACGAGCAAAAAAAAATATGGACAAAATAAAAAGAGAAAAAGAACAACAAGAAGAATTGTTTAAATTAGTAAATGAAAAACTTATTATTGTTGAAGAAAAAAAAACTATAATTGTAAATTTATTTGATAAAATAAATGAAATGCGTAATTTAGTAAAAATTAATGAGACATATGATAATGTAATGGTACAAATGAATAAGTTATTGGAATTACTGATAAAAGAAGTTGCATATATTGATAATGCATATACCAAAAATAACCAAACTTTACCAGATTATATAAAACAAAAGACTCAATTATTTGTTGATGCTAATAGTAATATTCTTATACTATTAAATAAATTAAATAAATTAATAAGATTAGATCAATTAAATAAATCAAGAAAATTAGTAAACAAAAATAATAGTAATTGTAAATATCAAACAAATGATGCGGCTGAAGTGTTAGAAAATAAAGAAAGTATTGACAATATTTTGAAAACTGTTAACGATATCAATTTTAATACAAACTTAGATTTTAATGAAAAACTATTTACTACATCATTAGGTAAACTGTATAAAAAATATATTGAAAAAAACTACAATTTTGTTAAAAATCAAAAGGTATTATTAATAACCTTTTATGAGAATTTAGATTGTAATTTACTTAAAGAGGAGGGGGAATATATATATGTAAATCCAGAAGATGAAGAAAATACTGAGGAATTAGTGTAAATATGAAAACATTAATTTGAAAAAGTACTAATGTATTTTATTAAATATAATTTCTTTTATTTAAATAAAAAAAATAAATATTTATAAAAATATTATTTTTTAATTTTTAAGTTTTTTATTATTTATTAATTTATAAAAAAAGATGTATCCAGAGACATTTTATAATTTATATAATATTTAGTATAGTTTTTTATGTTTGTGTATATGGTGTAGTTATGTGTTTTAACTTTTTGTTCTTTAAATTCAATTTTTTGTAAAATAATATAAAATAGTTCTGGATAAAAGAATAGTTTCATTATAATTATTAATTTTTTAGATTAAAATAAAATAATATAAATTAAATTTAATAATATAAAAATTGAAAAATATATAGTTAAATATGTATAAATATAATTATTAATTGTATAATTAAGTTTTGAAGAAAAATACATTTTATTAGGAATAATGTTTGAACCATTAACGATAGAGTATCTTGATGTAAGAGGAGAAGAGAGAACACAAATTATAGAAATAGTAAGGGTGGGTGATTATCTTCCAATTGAATATGAAGAACGTTTATTACAAGATAAAAGTAAAGAAAGTGAAGAATATGTATATGTAGTTATATGTAATCATAATTTATATGAAATATATTTACAATTATTTACAAGTGTAAATATAGATAAATATAAAGAATATGACACATTTATGCGTGGAACTTTAGATATATTAAGATTTAAAAACACATACACTTTTGAAGATATTATAAAAAGCACAATTGAATTTATCAAGTTTATTGTTAAAAAAATTGAAATAAAAAATTTAGCTTGTGGTGATGATGAAAGTGTATATCATCAAGGTGAAGGTGAATATGAAGATGAAGGTGTAGAACATCAAGATGAAGATGAAGATGAATATGATAAATGTGAATATAAAGATATAGACAGAGATAAAGATATAGCCGAATATGAGAAACAAAAAGAAAAATGTGCAGAATCATATTGTGAAAAAATATTAAAATATGGTAGTTATATATCAACAGATGAACTAATAAAAGTAGATATTGATGAGACTTCTATCTATATTAGTAATTTTGATCTAAAAAAATATGAAAAAGTTAATTATTTTAATGATATACAAACATATTTGAATGAATTTAAAATACCAGAAATAAATCAAGAAGAAACTTATAACGAACAAAAACATATAATTGATGAATTATGGCTGGAGTGTTATGAAAATATAGAACTTTTAAAAACATATATTAATAAAAAATTAGATGATAAGGATACTAAGTTTTCTGACATGCTTGTTTTGTTAGAAAATAATGAAATTTTATTAAAAGACAAACTTGCTGAATTAGAAACAATATCTTCTATATTATTAGAAAAAGACTCTAAATATTTAGAAAAAGAATCTAAAAATTTAGAAAAAAAAAAGCATAATGATAGAATAATTTCTTTAGATGCTAAAATTAAAGAATTGTTGAAACAAGACCATGATGATATTGATTTTACATATTATAATTTTGAATTTATTTCAAAATGGTATAAGGGCTACAAAAATATGATAGCCACTATAAAAAATGAAAATATTGTAGAACTTGAATGTAAAATACCTTTACTAGAAGACAAAGAAAAACTTGAAAGAGAAAAAGAAAAAACTAAGTTTTTAGAACACACTAAAAAATAAAATGTTTAATTTATTGTATTATTATATATATATTATTTTTATTATTTATTTTTTTATTATTTACTTTTAAAAAAGATGTATCTAGAGACATTTTATGATGTATATAATAGATTAATAGTAATTATTATAATTTTTTGTAAATTAAATTAATTTTTTTAGTATTTAAATTCAAATTTTTGTAAAATAAATATAAATATATATATATTAATAACAATATATAATTATTATTTTTTATTAAATATGAAAATAAAGTCAAAGAAGAATATTAAAAATAATAGAAAACATTCTAGAAAGAATGTAAGAAAGAATAAACGTTCTAGAAAGAATGTTGGTAAATATTCTAGAAAGAATGTTATGAGAGGTGGTGTATTAAGTAAAGACTTGCAAGATATTATTAAAAGATTAATAGATAATGATAGAACACTTACAACACTTGATATTAATGGTAATCACATTGGCTCTGAAGGAGCAAAAGCATTAGCAACAGCATTAAGTGGTAATGAAACTCTTACAACAATTGATATTATATTTAATAATATTGGCGATGAAGGAGCACAAGCAATAGCAGAAGCATTAAAAACTAATACAACTCTTACAAAACTTAATATTAGTGGTAATAATATTGGCGATGCTGGAGCAAAAGCAATAGCAGAAGCATTAACACCAAAAGGTAATTATAAACCAACTCTTACAACACTTAATATTAGTGTGAATAATATTGGCGGCGAAGGAGCAAAAGCAATAGCAGAAGCATTAACACCAACAGAAATTTATAAACCAACTCTTACAACACTTGATCTTTTTTATAATAATATTGGCGATGCTGGAACACAAGCAATAGGAACAGCATTAAAAACTAATGCAACTCTTACAACACTTAATATTAGTTATAATCATATTGACGTTACTGGAGCACAAGCAATTGAGGAAGCATTAAAAGTTAATAAAACTCTTACAATAATTGATATTTTTGATAATAATATTGGCAATATTGGAGCACAAGCAATTGCAGAAGCATTAAAAGTTAATAAAACTCTTACAAAACTTGATATTAGTGGGAATAAAATTGGCGATGCTGGAGCAACAGCAATAGCAACAGCATTAAGTGGTAATAAAACTCTTACAACACTTAATATTGTAGGTAATTTTATTAGTTTTGAAATAGTAAATGATTTAGCAGAAGCATTAGAACGTAATAAATATCAAATTACATATGTTCCAAAATTAGAAACTTTAAAAAATAATGATATCCAAGATGCTAGTGAATTTATAGATACTATTTTAAAAACAAAAGACATTATTAAAAATAAAACATTAAACAATACTGGTAAAGAAAAATTTTTTTTGGAATATAAACAAGTTTTATCTGGATCTGAAGATATTAGTAATTTTAAAAAATTAATTTCTAATAATTATACAAATGGTAATGAAGCATTAAAAGAAATTGATACAAGTAATAAATATATAATAAATTTACATGGTGGGTTATCAAATAATATATTTAAATTACCTGATAATATTAATATTATATTTTTAACTCCAAATAGTTATTTAACATTATCATGTGGTCTATTTTCAGCAATTACTTTAGAAAATATTAAACAATATATAGAAAATCCATATTGTGCTAATAATAATACATTGTTTAAAGAGGCTGTACTATATTTAGGAGGTCAATATTGTATAGATTTAATTTTAGCTCGTAGTTTTGATGATGGTTTTGCAACAGGTATACATTATGTAAGTGAAAGTAAAATAGAAAAACCATATTTATATGAAGATGGTAAATATAGTTTCACATTAAGTAATTTTTTAGAGATTGGAAAAGATCATACACATAAAATGTTTGAAATAGATAGTCAATATACATTTATAGTAATTGCTTGTAGAGAAATCAATCCTGGACCAAATCAATATGAGTGTGATTTAATGAATAAATTAGTTTTATATGAAATAACAATTAAAATCTTAAATTTTTACCTTCATTTTATAAATGAAGGTAAAAGAGCAAAAATGACTATTGAAAATAATAAAAATGAAACTATTGAAAATAAATACAACAAATGTAAAACAAAAAAACATAAAGAAATATATTTAGGTTCTAATAAAAAACTAATGTTTTTACAATATTTTAGGAATTGTAATACGAAAACACAAAAAAGTTTAGTCAGATCAAGAAATTCTGCTCAAATTTTTGGTGATACTGTTGTAAAAACAAAGAATAGTAGTGGTATATCTGTGCGTGAATTAAAGCAAATTGTATATGAAATAGACGACATTAATAAACAAGAAAAATTTAAATTATTAAGTGATACGATGAATATATATCGTCATAGGTTTGAAGGTAATAATAAACCAACATTCCAAAAATCTATATTTTTACATGAAAAACAAACATTTGATATAATTAAATATATATTTCAAGATAAATATGATTTAATGTTTGAATTTATTGTATATATTGATTTAAAATTACATATTATTAATTTTGGATATTTTAAAGATTTAAAAGATTTAAAAACAAAAATAGATGTAAGTAAAATTAATTATAGAATAAATTTATCAGCATTAAAATTTATAGTAACTTATTTAGAAATAAAAAACTTAATAACACTTAATATTTGTTGTAATAAAAGTCGCGATTATGGAATAGAAGAAATAATAAAAACATTAGAAAATAATACAACTATTACAAAAATAGATATTAGTTGGAATGAATTTGGTGATAAAGGAGCGGAATATTTAGCAAATATGTTAAACTTGAATACAACTCTTACAACTCTTACAACACTTGATATTAATCGTAATAGGATTGGTGAAATAGGATCACGTGCGTTAGCAAAAGCATTAGAAGTTAATACAACTCTTACAACACTTAATATTAGTAATAATAGTATTGGTAATAATGGAGTATCTGCTTTAGCAACAGCATTAAATACTAATACAACTCTTACAACACTTGATATTAATCGTAATAGGATTGGTGAAATAGGATCACATGCGTTAGCAACAGCATTAAATACTAATACAACTCTTACAACACTTGATATTAATTATAATAAAATTGGCGATGATGGAGTATCTGCTTTAGCAGAAGCATTAAAACTTAATACAACTCTTACGATACTTGATATTAGTAGGAATAATATTGGCGTTGCTGGAGCAGAAGCAATAGCACTCACATTAAAAGATAATACAACTCTTACAACTCTTATTATGAATTTTAATAATATTGGCAATGCTGGAGCAACAGCAATAGCAAAAGCATTAGAAGGTAATCAAAAGTTAGAAAAACTTGAAATTGTTGATAATCACATTGGTGATGAAGGAGCAGAAGCAATCGCAAACGCATTGAACGTTAATAGAACTCTTACAACACTTATTATTTATGTCAATAACATTGGTAAAGACATGCGAACACAAATAAAAACTATACAAGAAAAGAAAAATGAATTATCATTAATTAGAACTAATGGTAATAAAATAAAAAGCAACGGTTTAGAAAACATAACACAAAAATTACCTCAAAATGCCATAAATAAATTAGAACAGCCTATATTTGTAGCAATTGTTTAATTATTTTTAAATTATATATTTTATTTTTTTATTATTTAGTTTTTAAAAGATGTCTCCAGAGACATTTTTATGATTTATATAATAGTTTTTATATGATTTATATAATAGTTTATATGATTTATATAATCATTTTATAATAATTAGTATAGTTTTTTATGTTTGTGTATATGGTGTAGTTATGTGTTTTAACTTTTTGTTCTTTAAATTCAAATTTTTGTAAAATTTATATTTAAATTATTATATATTATATATTATATATACATATACATTTATATACATTAATGTGTTTTAGTCTTGAGGTTAGTATTAGTACTTTTATAGTATCTTGGGGAATATCTATTTATTTATTAAATAAGGGATTAGTAAAATGGAAAAAACAAAATGTAATATTTTTAATGATATTTTCAACAATCCAAATTGCAGATGCTATTTTATGGTATAATAATATGGAACATAATAATATTAATTATATTATAACATCATATGTTATTCCTTTAATACTATCATTACAATTAGTTTATAATATATTTGTAAGAAATAATAATAAAAATCAGTTAATTACAATATTAACAATTATATTTATTATATATACTTTTTATAGATTTAATGGATATTCAAAATCACTATGTAATAATAATTTATCATCTCCTATTTGGGGTTCTAAAGAAATAGAATTATGGGAATTAGTATTATTTGCTATAGTAGCAATTTATCCAGAATATGATGTAATATTATTTACTTTTACTTATTTCTTTCTAATTAAAATAGTAGTAGGGGGAGCATATGGTTCATTATGGTGTGCTATAGGAAATATACTTGCGTTGTATTATTTATTTACATATTAATTTAGATAAATATTTTTATATATATATATATATAGTAAAATAAATATATATATATATTAATAATAATATATAATTATTATTTTTTATTAAATATGAAAATAACTTCAAAGAAAAATATTAAAAAGAATAGAAAACATTCTAGAAAGAATGTAAGAAAGAATAAACGTTCTAGAAAGAATATTGGTAAATATTCTAGAAAGAATGTTATGAGAGGTGGTGTATTAAGTAAAGACTTGCAAGATATTATTAAAAGATTAATAGATAATGATAGAACACTTACAACACTTGATATTAATGGTAATCACATTGGCTCTGAAGGAGCAAAAGCAATAGCAGAAGCATTAAAAGTTAATACAACACTTACAACACTTAATATTGGTAATAATAATATTGGCGATGCTGGAGCAGCAGCAATAGCAGAAGCATTAAAAACTAATATAAAGTTAGAAACACTTAATATTTGGATGAATAATATTGACGGTAAAGGAGCAACAGCAATAGCAGAAGCATTAAAAACTAATACAACTCTTACAATACTTAATATTAGTTATAATAATATTGGCGATGCTGGAGCACAAGCAATTGCAGAAGCATTAAAAGTTAATAAAACTCTTACAATAATTGATATTTTTGGTAATAATATTGGCGATGCTGGAGCACAAGCAATAGCAACAGCATTAAATGGTAATAAAAAAAGTGCTCTTACAAAACTTGATATTAGTGTTAATAATATTGACGTTGCTGGAGCACAAGCAATAGCAGGAGCATTAAAAGTTAATACAACTCTTACAACGCTTGATATTGGTGATAATGAAATTGACGTTGCTGGAGCAACAGCAATAGCAGAAGCATTAAAAACTAATACAACTCTTACAGAACTTGATATTTGTTTCAATAATATTGGCGATGAAGGAACAAAAGCAATAGCAGAAGCATTAACACCAACAGAAAGTTATACACCAACTCTTACAACACTTTATATTAGTGATAATAATATTGGCGATGCTGGAGCACAAGCAATAGCAACAGCATTAAAAGTTAATACAACTCTTAGAACACTTAATATTAATGATAATAATATTGGCGATGCTGGAGCACAAGCAATAGCAACAGCATTAAATGGTAATAAAACTCTTACAACACTTGATATTAATGATAATAATATTGGCGATGCTGGAGCACAAGCAATAGCAACAGCATTAAAAGAGAATACAACTCTTACAACACTTAATCTTTATAATAATAAAATTGGCGATGCTGGAGCAACAGCAATAGCAGGAGCATTAGAAAAAAATACAACTCTTACAACACTTATTATTTATCTCAATAACATTGGTGAAGACATGCGAACACAAATAAAAACTATACAAGAAAACAAAAATAAACTATCATTATTTAAAACTATTAAAAAAAAAATGGGGGGAATAAATAATACAAGTATTTTACCTCAAAATGCCAAAAATAAATTAGAACAACCTGATTTTATAGCAATTGTTTAATTATTTTTAAATTATATATTTTATTTTTTTATTATTTAGTTTTTAAAAGATGTATCCAAAGACATTTTATAATTTATATGATTTATATGGTTTATATAATAGTTTTATAGTAATTAGTATAGTTTTTTATGTTTGTGTATATGGTGTAGTTATTTGTTTTAGTTTTTGTTCTTTAAATTCAAATAAATGTAAAATAATTATGGTGGAGTTCTTTAAATTCAAATTTTTGTAAAATAATTATTTATTTTAAATTTGTGTTCTTTAAATTCAAATAATTGTAAAATAAATATATATATATATATATATTAATAACAATATATAATTATTATTTTTTATTAAATATGAAAATAACTTCAAAGAAAAATATTAAAAAGAATAGAAAACATTCTAGAAAGAATGTAAGAAAGAATAAACGTTCTAGAAAGAATGTTGGTAAATATTCTAGAAAGAATGTTATGAGAGGTGGTGTATTAAGTCCAGCATATTTTGAAGGTATTATTAAAAGATTAAAAGAGAATGATAGAACTCTTACAACACTAGCTATTGGTAGTAATGAAATTGGCGATGCTGGAGCACAAGCAATAGCAACAGCATTAAAAACTAATACAACTCTTACAACACTTGATATTGATCGTAATGAAATTGGCTATGCTGGAGCAGAAGCAATAGCAACAGCATTAAAAACTAATATAACTCTTATAACACTTAATCTTTATAATAATAATATTAGCGATTATGGAGCACAAAAAATAGCAACAGCATTAAAAGAGAATACAACTCTTACAACACTTGATATTGGTTATAATCAAATTGGCGTTGATGGAGCAATAGCAATAGCAGAAGCATTAAAAGAGAATACAACTCTTACAAAACTTAATCTTTATATTAATAATATTGGCTATGCTGGAGCACAAGCAATAGCAAAAGCATTAACACCAACAGAAATTTATAAACCAACTCTTACAACACTTAATATTAGTGTTAATAATATTAACAATGTTGGAGCAGAAGCAATAGCAACAGCATTAAAAACTAATACAACTCTTACAACACTTTATATTTCTAGTAATAAAATTGGCGTTGCTGGAGCAACAGCAATAGAAGCAGCATTAAAAGTTAATAAAACTCTTACATCACTTGATATTAAATATAATAATAATAATATTAATAAATATGTATCTATATTGAATATATATATAAATAGAAATATAAATAGAAATATAAATAATCAAAAACAAATTTTAGCAAAGGAAATATCACAAACAATATATAGTAGTAATATTTTTAAAACACTAGCAGAAAATGGATTAAACTATATACAAATGTATGAATCTAACACACCTGTTATTACTACCGGACCTAATAATAATAATAATTTACGTCAAGTTCAAACTTTTATAAAGTCATTAAATTTAAATGAAAAAACTATAAATTATATTATGAAACTACCCAAGACCCCAGAAGGTCAAAAGCAGGTAAAAGCACTATTATTTAATATACCATTATATATGCTTTTAAACTCTAATCCTAATCCTAGTTTTGATAAGACAAAGTTTATAGAGGAATATAAGAAATATCTAAATTCTAATATGATTAATTTACCAAAAGATCTATCTAATTTACCACCAGACGTATGGGGCTTAATATTAGCTTATCTATCTTTAGAAGACGGAGGCAATTTTTTAAAGGCTTTAAAGAACTAACAAATAACTTTATATATATATATATATATATATATTAATTTTTTTATTATTTACTTTTTAAAAAGATGTATCCAGATACATTTTATGATTTATATTATAATTAGTATAGTTTTTTATGTTTGTGTATATAGTGTAGTAATTTTGTTTTAAATTTTCGTTCTTTAAATTCAAAATTTTTGTAAAATAATTATGGGTTGTTCTTTAAATTCAAATTTTTGTGTAAAATATTTTGTCTTTAAATTCAAATTTTTGTAAAATAATAAAAAAAAATATTTATATGTAATATATAAGATCACATAGTAATGTTAAACATATTAGTTTTTTTTGTAAACACGCAAAGTACCCTCCGCATCAACTTGAATTTTTAAAGTATCAGAAAGTACAATTTCAAATGGTAAACTTGAGGTTTTAATTTTAGTTTGTACGTCATCAGTAATATAAGATGTGTGTTTGCAAAATAGCATAAAGCCAATTGAATTACTTCTGACATTAGGAATAGTTTGAGTGCAGGTAGACATTTTATTTATTCTGTTTTTGTTATAATTTCATTTAGTTTGAAGTTTTAGTTTCAATTTTTTGTACTTTTTTACAAGTTTATCTGTTTTTATAATAGTTTTATAGTAATTAGTATAATTTTTTATGTTTGTGTATATAGTGTAGTAATTTTGTTTTAATTTTTGTTCTTTAAATTCAAATTTTTGTAAAATAAATCAATATAGTTTATGATTATAAAAAAATAATAAAAAGTTAATATTCAAAATTCCAAGTTGTACCTCCATTTTCAATATGGTAATCTAACCACTTACTAAGTCTGGAAGGGTGTAGTGCTTTTATCATTAGTTCATATTCTATAATTTTATTTTTTTCTTTACTCATAGCAAGATAATCTAATTCAAATAAATTAGTATTTTCTGGTACACACTCCCAATATATTTTGTTCAGATTTTTGTCTAATAATTGAATCGCATTTGAATTATTTGATAAAAATTCCCAATCAATTTTATCCATATTATTTTCTAATAATTGAATAGCATTTGGATTGCTTGATAAAAATTCCCAATTTATTTTATCCATATGTTGCTCTAACAAATGAACAGCATTTGGATTACCTGATAACCAAAACCAATCAATTTTAGCCATATTGTGTTCTAATAAATCAATAGCATTTGGATTTTCTGATAAATAACTCCAATTTATTTTAGTAACATTCCCCTCCAATAATTTAATAGCATTTGGATTTGCTGATAAATAACTCCAATTAATTTTATTAGTATTTTGTTCTAATAAATGAATAGCATTTGGATTTCCTGATAATAAATACCAATCTATTTTATCTGGATTTTGTTCTAATAAATGAATAGCATTTGGATTAATTGATAACATTCTCCAATCTATTTTATCCATATTTTGTTCTAATAATTGAATAGCATTTGTGTTGCATGATAAATAAGACCAATTTATTTTATTAATATTTTTCTCTAATAATTGAATAGCATTAGGATTTCTTGATAATAAAGACCAATTTATTTTATCAGGATTTGTTTCTAATAGATGAATAGCATCTATATGTGTATTTTTTGATAAATACTTCCAATTTATTTTATCAGGATTTTGTAATAAAAAATGAGTAGCATGTGGGTTTATTGATACAAAAGCCAAAATATTTTTATCCTTGCAATTAGTTATATAATTAATTAAAGATTGATATTTATATATTATAGTCATCTTGATAGGTTTCTATTTAATTTTAGTTAATTCTATTTTAAATTTTCAATTTTTATTATTTACTTTTTTCATTATTTACTTTTTTTATTATTTACTTTTATATATTTTATTTTAATTTTCTATATTAATGTTTAATTTTCTATATTAATTTTTAATTTTTTTATTATTTACTTAAAAGAATATGTAAAATATAATAATATAGTTCTGGATACAATAATAGTTTTATTATTATTATTATTTTAATATTTTAATTTAGTTATAAAAAATTGATTTAAATAATTAATAGTTAAGTAGTATAAAATAATATTATAAAAATGGGTGTAGTTAATTCATTATTACGTAGTATAGAAATAAACGAAGATATAAAAGAAGATATAAAAGAAGATATAAAAGAAGATATAAAAGAAGATATAAAAGAAGATATAAAAGAAGATGTAAAAGAAAAAGAAATTAGTATAAAACAACAAATTACAATAGAAAAAGATAAAATTTATAATAATCAAGATACAATATATAAAAGTATAATTAATAATAATAAATATATTGATTGTTATTGTGGATGTAAATATAATAAAATTTTTACAAAACTCAAACAAAAAGATGTTGTTGATGATTATACCTTAGTAGTAGTAGGTAATATTGATATGATTTATAATGAAGTTATAAAAAAAGAAGATGCTTATCGTATGGGTATACATAAAGAATTTAAAAAATGTGAAAATAGATATTTACATAATTTAAAAAATATATATGATGGTTGTAATAATATTATTAAAAATGTAATTCATTTACATACTCGTAGTATTATTAATGAAATAGATATTTATGATTCCGATTATAAAACTCTTATTATTATTAAAGATTCGGGAATAAAACATTTACCAATTGTAATTAATAAAAAAGATGAAGAAATATTAAGAAGTAAAGGATTTATTGGCGATGTTATTCAAGAATGTTTAACAGCAAAAAAATTATTATTAGAGAATAATATAAATAAAGATTATAATGAAAATAGTAAAACTAATGAAAATAGTAAAAATAGTAAAAAGCGTAAAAGAGAAATAGAAAAATTAGATATATTACCTAATAAAAAAAGTATAGTTAAATCTAGTAATGAAAAAGATATAGTTAAATATTTAAAATCTAATATGTCATCATGTTGTTTATGTTCTTGTGTAAATATTATTACTAATGAAGATATAGAAAGTGCAACAATATTAGTAGAAGGTTATCGTAAAAAAATAATAGATAATTTTATGGAATGTTTAAATTTTATACATATTATTGGACAAAAATGTGAGAATCCAGAATTATTACATATTGTTTCTAATAATTGTGATGATTATAAAGATGAAGATGATTCGATAAGTATTTATAGTGCTTGTTATAATATGGATTATTATACATATATAGATGAAGAAATTATTCCTATTGTAATTAATATAAAAGATGAAGAAGATTTAAGAAGAATGGGATATATTAGAAATGTAATTAAAGATTCTAAATGTACAAGGCTTTTATTAAAAAAATTATAATATATATTTATATATTTAATTATATATTTATATATTTAATTTTACATTTTCATTTTTTTATATATTTACTATTTAAATTTTTTGTAAGTAATGTAGTTAAATATAGTTAAATAATTCTAGATAAATATAAATTATATATAAATATATAATATAAAAATTGAAAATATATAATATAAAAATTAAAAATATATAAATATATAAATATATAAATGAATCAATACATACTATAGTAAGATTCATATTAATATTCATATTCATAGTTTATGTATTTATAATAATAATAAATATGTTTAAAAATAATAGTGTATCTGATGATGAACTAAAAACAATAAAAAAAAAATTAAATATAAAAAAATCAACAACATGTCTTGATATTACATTAAACCAAATAATAGAATTCAAGTCTATAAATTTAGTAAAATTATTACAAGAAAATACAAATATTATGGCAATTAGTATTATGAATGAATATTTTAGATATCGTGATTGTAAGCCAATAGAAATATACCATATATCATATATAATAAAACATAATACAACAATTACAAACTTTACATTTTATAATAGTACTATTGGTATAGATGAAGTAATGGTATTAACAGAAGCATTAAAAATAAATAAAACTATTAGAATATTAAAAATTGTTAAAAATGATATGAGTGTTGCTAGTGTAGAAATATTAGTGCAACTATTAAAAGTAAATACAATGATTAAAATATTTAATATTAGTCATAATGAAATTAGTGATGAAGGAGCATTTTATTTATCAAAAGTGTTAAAAAAGAATACTACTCTTACAACACTTAATATTAGTAATAATAAAATTAGTGATGATGGAGCAGAAGATTTAGCAAAAGCATTAAGAATGAATACAACTCTTAAAAAACTTGATATTAGTAATAATAAAATTAATAATAATGGATTAAAATTTTTAGCAGAAGTATTAAATTTTACAGCGATTACAAAACTTAATATTAGTGATAATAGTATTAGTGATAAAAATATAAAATATTTATCAGAAGCATTAAGAACGAATACAACTCTTACAGAACTTGATATTAGTGGAAATATAATTAGTGATATAGGTATAAGTTATTTGGCAGAAGGATTAGAAGAGAATACTAATCTTATTAATCTTGATATTGATAATAATGATATAGGTGATGATGGTTTATTAAGTTTAATAAAATTATTAAAAAAAAATTCAACTCTTAGTGAATTAGATATTAGTTTTAATCAAATTAGTAATGTAGGTATAGAACAATTAGCAAAAACATTAGAAAATAATACTACTCTTAGAAATCTTTATCTTTCTGAAAATTTCGATATTAGTAAAGACGTTGCTCAATCTTTATTATTGGCGTTAGAAAAAAATAAAACTCTTACAACTCTACATATTAGTGATAATTTCTTTAGTAATGATATGATAAAACAATTTAATATATTAATACATAGAAATCAAACTATATTTAAAAATAAAAATATGAATTTATTTGATATTGTATGTAAAAATATAAAAAATAATAATATTATGATTGTTAAAGAAAATATACCTGATACTATATATGAAAAGTTTGAAAATTTTAAAGAAAAAAATTTTTTAGAATCTGTTATTATATTTTAGTAATAATTAATAATTAATAATTAATAGTAATAAATAATAATAATTTATATTTATAAGTAAAATATAAAAAAGTTTTAGTAAGATAATTTATATTTTTTATATTTTTATTTAATTAGTTATTATAAA
>Ga0233427_10002213_pt1 | contig 18757 bp, 17 predicted proteins | sample SI_118_April2016_5_FD_179885 | JGI IMG/M metagenome (GOLD analysis project Ga0233427, IMG submission 179885) | Seawater microbial communities from Saanich Inlet, British Columbia, Canada - SI_118_April2016_100_MG | ecosystem: Environmental > Aquatic > Marine > Inlet | place: Canada: British...
AATACCTACCATTGTGGTATCTAATTCCTGTTTCATCGGTCATATGTTCTTTCTATAAGAATGTGTTACAAAACAACACTATTATTACATTTATGTAATAATTTTACTAGAAGGTGATTTGAGTTTACGAAAACCAAGTGAAACAAATCCCATCATCTCCTGTGAGTAACCCCCACTAATTTTTCACAAGTCAGACATCATTCACAAACTTCCCACTTACTTGTAAAACAAACCAATTGATGTTATATATTAGGTTGTCCTAAACCAACCAATTGGGAAACCAAGTGAAATACATACTCATCATAATCTACATCCTTCTTCTTTCTCCCCCTCTGTTTGGTAATGTTAACATTGTGGCAATACTTTATAAATGGAAAACTGCTTCTGGTGTTCAGTGGAAAGAATTTGGGGATAAAGATATACACCCTCAATATAAAGGTGACGTTGAGAACGGGGAACCAGATGGTCTAGGTATTATCATTAACACTAATAAAGGAAAGTATGTAGGGGAATGGAAGGATGGTAAAAAACAAGGTCAGGGGACATTCACTTATGGAAAAGGCAAATGGGAAGGAGAAAAGTATGAGGGAGAATTCAAGGATGGATATAGACATGGTCAAGGAACATACACTTGGTCTGATGGAGACAAGTATGCAGGGGAATTCAAAGATGATAAACCAAATGGTCAAGGAACATACACTTGGCCTGATGGAAGAAAGTATGAAGGTGAATTTGAGGATGGGATAAAACATGGCCAAGGAACATACATTTCAATTAGGGGATACAAGTATGTAGGAGAATGGAGAAAAAATAAATCTTGGAACGGAAAAGAATATGACGAAAACGGGAATGTCATAGGAAAATTTGTGAATGGGGTGAAGATAATTGTAGAACCAGTTGTGGTAGTTGAGAAGAAACCTGCGGTGGTAGTTGAGAAGAAACCTGCGGTGGTAGTTGAGAAGAAACCTGCGGTGGTAGTTGAGAAGAAACCTGCGGTGGTAGTTGAGAAGAAACCTGCGGTGGTGGTTGATAAGAAAAGACAAAATGGGGTTTTGTTTCGTCGTTGGGATAACCGACAATTGAGGTGGTTCAGGAATGGTAATGAGAAAAAGGATAGAAAATATGTAGGGGATATTCGCAATGGAGGACCAAATGGACAAGGAATCTTATTTTTCCCTGATGGAGACAAGTATGTCGGAAAATTCAAGGATGGTGAATATCATGGTCAAGGAACATACACTTTCCATGACGGAGCAAAGTATGTAGGGGAATTCAAGAATGGGAAAGTCTGGAACGGAACGGTTTACAACGGAAACATCGAATATAAAATAGTGAAAGGAAAGTAAATAAAATTATAACCATCTAAAACCAATCCCATTTTCACCTTTGAGTAACCCCTCTAATTCTTCACAGTCAACACAAGTCTTCAAAGAGTGCATCAAGGTTCTCATCTGATTCATTAGAGGAAAGCAGAAAAGCAAATAATGGAATTACTTAATGTAAAAACAATACCCACAAGGAACTGGAAGGAGAATAAAGATAGGAGGAAATTAGTAAAGGAGAGAGACTAGTTACTTTTCTTTTCCACTTAGACCCTAACATAGTATAATTATAAGGAAAGACTATAGAAAACGGGAAACATAAGTGCCTCTATCTTTGGAGTTTTTAAACTTGTGTGACTAAATTTAAAGATGTAGATATTTGTTGGAAGTAAATACTATCTCGTTGTCAGGGCCAGATTTTGAAATGTGAAAAGATTTGAAAGAACACTTAACATGAACACACCAATAAATCTTCAATCAAAATTTGAACTATTTACTGAACATTGGTCACCCAAAGTCATTGCAGAATTAAATGACTACCAATTCAAATTAGTCAAAATAGAAGGTCAATTCACTTGGCACGAACACAATAAGACTGATGAAGTTTTTCTTGTTATTGAAGGTTCTATGGGGATTGAATTCAAAGATAGGACAGTGGCATTAAAAAAAGGTGAAATGATTGTTATAAAGAAAGGTGAACAGCACAAACCTTTTGCATTTGAAGAATGTAAAGTTCTTATTGTTGAACCAAGAGGTGTTATTAATACTGGTGACTCAGGCGGGGATTTGACTTCTGAAAATGATGTTTGGATATAAAAAGTGGATATGTCTGAAATTTCTGAAAAGAAAGATGATGAAAAATGGATTTGCACCATGTGTGAGAAGGAAAAATCATCTACTGATAAGAAACATTTTTTCCTCCATGAAGGTTTTGTATGCTTAAGTTGTTGTGAAGGAGAAAACTAAATGATTACTAATAATTTGGAAAGGAGTTTATTAAACCAACCAAGTTCCAATAATCACTCTAAAGGTAAGGTTTGTCCTTATTGTGGTCAGTCATCTCAAACTGTCTTTGTTCACGGACACGAACAATGTGTCGTTTGTAAAACGAATGTAGAACCTTGTTGTCAGGGTCAGGTTTTAAAAAGTAGTAGGGATGGATAATGAAATTATCAGTATAGAACTAAATCATACCCTAATGCGATTCTATCATACTCACTGAATCTACCAGTTCTTTCCGTTTCTTATTTTACTTTATCTTTCTAAAGAATTCATCACAGGTTGCAGTTATGAGTTGTCTGATATATCCGTCTGTGATGATTTGATTCATCCACCCAATCTGGTGGATCTATTTCCTTTCCTATATTCCTCCTTCTTAGTGAAATTTATTTACTGCATAAAACTCTATTTATGAAAGGTAATTATGAAAATGTATTTGACGGTTGAAATTACCAAAGGTTGGGACACTTGGAATAGATTTACTTAAGAAATGAAACCTGAAAGAGAAGCACCAGGAATGAAGTTTATTTTCAAAGGTTGTGAAATGGACAAAAAAAGTGGTATATAACCAGAGTGTTCCTCATATACTCACCCCTGCAAGTCCTTTCGTTAGAGGAAGGTAGTGATTATTCTTCCAATTAAACTAAGTTTATAGTTCTGTCTTATTTAAGTATCCACCTCTCCAAAGAAATATCATCATTATCACTATATAAGTTAATGTAATTAAAAAACCTCCAAATAATTTATAACTAACCCAAACATCAAGGGTGAAATTGTAAGCAATTATTATATTTAAAAGACCTGAAATGAAAAATCCCAAAGACCAACCACGAGATAATTTTTTCCAAACATTATCTGGTAGTATGATGGTCTTACCCATAATCATTTTTAGTAAATTTGTTCCACTAAAAAATTCAACACTCAAAAGTAATATAGAGAAAATCCAATTAATTACAGTTGGTCTCCAAAATAAAAATTCCTCATTTCTAAAAAATAATGTTGAACCTCCAAACAATAGAGATATACCAAAAACTATTTTAGTTTTTTTTGAAACCTTTTTTTCTATAAGATACTCTAAGCATAATTGGATAAAAAGGCCTATGAGTAGTATTAAAGTCGCAAAAAATATATCACGAGTATAAAAATAGGTTATTGTGAAAATTATTATTGGTAAGTATTCAATAATTTGTTTCATTTAAAAATTACCTCAATAAGATTGAATTAATTTTAATTAAAGATTCAAAAATGTTTGTTGATATTAGAAATAATCATGAAAAGAACGGTAAATCTTGGGGGCCTATTGAACATCACTAAATTTAGAATTTGAGTAAAGTCATTATTCATCCCCAACACATTTTAAAACATGACCCTGACAACAAGGTTCTACATTCGTTTTACAAACTACACATTGTTCGTGACCGTGAACAAAAACAGTTTGAGATGACTAACCACAATAAGGACAAACCTTAACTTTAGAGAGATTATTGGAACTTGGTTGGGTTACTTTATTTCCATTGTATAATTCCATTCAGCTCACCCTAACCCATAATAAGAGAGATTACCTCCATATAATACAAAATGAAGATTATTAAAGAAACAAACCCCAATACGACCATAGTTATTTTATTCATCATTTAAATCTATTCCCTCTCATCTAATTTAAAATTTCTTACATTTACCCTTTAGAGATTTATCATTCACTATATTGGTTTATTGTCTTAATCTGAAGTATAATGTTCTCAATTATTCAATTACTATCACATTTTTGTAGTGAAAGATATAGTGGAATCCAAATATATGCTCAACTACAACTCCCCCACTTCCTTGTAAAACAAACCGATTGATGTTATTTATTGGGGTAGGGAAGTTGACAGAAGGCAGCGTGAATAATACAACCAAAAACAATGAAACATCTACTCATCATCCTCTCAATTCTTCTTCTTTCTTTTCCTCTGATTGGTCAGGAAACGGGTGTCTTATATCAGTATAAAATTCATTCTGGTTTTGTTTGGAAAACTTTTGGAAAAGGTAAAGTTCAACCAAAATACAAAGGAGAGATCTCAAATGGAACCCCTGAAGGACTTGGTGTTTTATCTTATCCATTTATTAATGGTAAAAGAGTGGTAGGTGAATGGAAAGAGGGTAAGGAATGGAATACCGAACATTACAGAAAAGATGGGAAAGTCATTGGAAAATGGGTGAATGGGAAGTGGTTACTAAAGTGGGGGGTTTTGTGTGGAACTTTAGAGGAAGGGACAATGGTTTGGTTTGAGAAATGTTACGATGGTGTGGAAAGTAAATTTGTTGGGGATATTGAAAATATGAAACCAAATGGTCAAGGAACCTACATTTTTCATGATGGCAGAAAGTATGTAGGAGGATGGAAAAATGGAAAGGAACATGGCCAAGGAACCTTCACCTTTTCTGATGGGGGAAAAGGGGTAGGTGAGTTCAGAGAGAATAACCCTTGGAACATCACAACATACGACAAAGACGGAAACATCAGATGGAAAATAGTGAATGGAGTTAAGGTAGAAAAGGGAATACTTTTTAGGGATACACCTCGTTCAAAGTGGGAGAAAGGTGGGGAAAAGTGGTTTAGGTCAGGGGATGAGAAAACGCAGGCAATATATGAGGGAGAAATTTTGACTGGTGTCCCAGGTGGACAGGGGACCATCACTTTTCCTAGTGGCTCTAAGTATGTAGGGGGATTTAGGGATGGAAAAAGAACTGGTCAAGGAATAATGAATTATTCTCATGGAGGAAAGTACGTAGGGGAATTCTATGGAGGTGACCCTTGGAACGCAGTAGAATATAACAAAGACGGGAACATCATTGGAAAGTGGATGAATGGAGTAAGACAGTGATAAAACATCTAATCATCCTCCTCATTCAAATCCTTCTTGTTTCTTCTCCTGCGATTGGTGAGGAAACAGGTGTGTTGTTTCTTCGTGAAGTAAATGATAAATGGGGATGGTTTGAGGATGGTAATAAAGATAAAGATGCAAAATATATAGGAGAATTCAAGGATGGATTTTTTGAAGATAGACAACCAAATGGTCAAGGAACAATCACTTACCCAAATGGGGATAAGTATGTTGGGGAATGGAAGGATGGGCTACCAAATGGTCAAGGAACAATCACTTACCCAAATGGGAATAAGTATGCAGGTGTATTAAAGGATGGCGAAAAGAATGGACTAGGAACATTCACTTTTTCTGATGGAGAAAGGTATGTAGGAAAATTCAAGGATGGGAAATATCATGGTCAAGGGACTCTGACTTCACCTGATGGTTTAAAGTATGTAGGTGAATACAAGGATGGGGAAAAGAATGGTCAAGGAACAGGAACTTGGTTTGATGGAAGTGAGTATGTAGGGGAATTCAAGAATGGATATGAACATGGTCAAGGAATACTCACTATACCTGATGGAGGAAAGTATGAAGGGGAATGGAAGGGTGGAAAGAAAAATGGTCAAGGAACATGGACTTATTATAATGGGGACAAGTATGTTGGGGAATTCAAGGATGATGAACTTTGGAACGGAACAACATACGACAAAAACGGAAACATCTATTTAAAGTATGTGAATGGGAAATAGGATAAAACAATAACTCCCTCTAAATTGAAACCACACAAGAACCAAACCAATTATTACAAAGTCTATTCACAAATTCATTATGTATGTAGGTTAATTCCTACTAATGATTGTCCAGAAATATTTTATGTAATAAATTCAAACCCAACACCACCTAATCCAATCATTCACGAACACAAAATTGTTCATAACATAATCCAACCTCCTAAAAGAGTTCTCTTTGAAAAGAAAATTTGTACCAGAATTGATGGGTGTCCTGAGAAAAATGTAACTTGTCCATCTTGTGTGATTGATAAAGTTTGGGAATGATACATAATAAACACTATCTCAAATGGAATTCAAATTTAAGATATCAAATCTATCCACCAAATTGTGTCCTGTCTGTAATAGAGAATTCACTAGGAGAAAGAAGTTGAATGTGGAATGTGATAATGTGGTTTATTGTTCAGAAAGATATGGGAATATGAAGAATGAAAAATAGAGAATGATGGAAATTATTAATAGACATTAAAAGAAAGTTTAGGTATATTGACTTGGGTAAATAGTTTACTCACACTTACAACATAAAGAGAAAACGTCAAAGAATGTGGATGTAGTGTAGTCAAGGGAAGTTAGGTGTAGACTGGTTTGTATGACTACGGATACTCATGTCTCCCCTAAGGCAACAGTCCTGCTTTAAAAATCGCAAAATACTCCTGTACTTACATTCATACTTACCTGTAAATAAATGGCCAGATAGCTCAGTTGGTAGAGCAACGGACTGAAAATCCGTGTGTCGGTGGTTCAATTCCACCTCTGGCCACCACACTTTAATCAAATATATCAATATTTAAAAGATAATGTTCAAAATCACATATTTTCGTATTTTTTAGTTCCCCCACCGTATCCCCCACCTGTTTTATCTGTTTTCGACTGTTCATTTGATACTAATGAAAGTACAATATCCTTGTATATTTAACCAATTTACAAAGGAAAATATATGGGACAAGTACAATTATCAGACAGACAGAGCAGTTTTATCTTTTACCTGGTCCATCAGGGGAAAGGACGTACTGAAGCAGCACGCCTTGCAGGCTTTGCGGCACCCAGGCAGAGTGCCTTTACTTTGACACAATCACCAAAAATCATAGCTAAAATCCGGCAAGAGCGAAACAAAGTTTACCAAACCGAGCTTGCGTCTACGGCTGTTCAGACTCTTAAAGAGATAATGGAGGATACTGATGCACCGGCTAGTGCTAGGATAGCTGCTGCCAGGACGTCTCTGGAGTTAGCTGGAGACATTGGAAAGCATTCACAGTCCCAGCGGAACTATGAGCAAAATCTAGCTGAAATGACCCCCGAGGATTTGTCAGCTATTATTGACAGATGGGAAGGTGAAAAAGCAGCACTTGCCAAGGATATTACGCCTGTTTGATAAAGGATTATGTACGTTAACGGGCATTATCGTACATATCAAAACACGGTTTTATCAACCCCCATTCAGAGAGGCCACCCCACCCCCCTGCCATACCCATAAGGGGCCAAACATTTTGTTTATGGACTGCAACACAAAATCGCTGTAAAACCAATGTTTGAGCTATTAAAAAACGATTTGAGGCTTGAACAAATTAAATAAGATTGGAACTCCATATGTTACAGTTCTAATATCATATTTGCATTCGATAAACAAAGACCTAGATTAGTTTTTCACCATGTTTGGATAGACAATGAAACCACTTCTTTTGTTACCTAAAATGTCAATCACAAATACTTTAAACGGCTGACTATTGTCATTTGTAAGTGGTAAATCATCTATGTTCCACCATTCAGTAGCACTTGTTCTTCTCGATGTAGTAAAATTTGGTATGCTGTTACTTCCACGGTTTCGCAGGATCTCTTTCCCATTCAGTGAAAGCACAATATATTCCCACCATTTAGTGTTGGCTCTATCAATAGTATTCCCAGAAACATGAATCAGAATTAAGCCACCTTTAGGTAATAATTTAATCTCAGAATTAAGTTTGTTTTGAGACCACATTCTTAACTTAGCTTTTTTCTTAATATCATTAACTAATTTATTATAACTCTTGTATTCAATTCTCGCTTTTGTCTTGTTTTCGATTACCTCAATTGTTGACCCATGGCTTGAGGATCTCTGTCCAATAGAAAATTTACTTTTATCTGCATCTATTAGATCCTGAATAGCAGCTAGGTGTTTTGCATCCAAATCCTTTTCTACCTGTCTTGTTTGCCGGTTTGACTCTGTACAGGCTGAAATAAATAACAAAGTTAATGAAATAATAAGAAAAAAAATTGTTAAATGTCTCATTGGTTCCCCTTTTGGTGGTTTAGGATAACCCGATTTATAACATCAATCGGTTTGAAATACAATGTGTGGGGGATTTTACCTGGAGGGTGTCTGACTGTGAAGAATTAGTGGGGGGTTACTCACAGGGGGGTGATGAGTGTTATTCTATGGAGATAACATCCCCAAGACTTATTCCAGTGGTAGTGTGTGAAGTGCAAGTGGTTGCATCAGATGAAGTGCTGTACACAGGCTTAGTTGAGATGCAGGAGATCTGAGGGGGGGGTAAACACACAGGCCCCTCCCATTGATACATAAAGTAGTTACTCGTGTATATATTAGAAGAGGGATTACGTTGGCAATCCCTCTTCTATACAAAGGAGTAAACATGAATATTAGGGTGTTATGAAGGCACCGCCCGCTGGCCTAAAAATCATTTATCATGTGTATATAAGTATTTAGAGAAACGATTGGACACCATAAGATTGTATGCTAAGTAAGGGGGCATGATAATTCCTTGTGTGTATTAATAATTTGTTTATTTTTGAATTTGGAAATACATTAGTTGTAATAGTCTTTCCTACCATTTCGTTGAAAATCTCAACAGAGATAATGTCATGGATGAAAACAAAATTTTATGTAGACTCGATAATTTCAGTATGAAAAAAACTATCTCATTTAACTATTATCCGATTCAAATCATTCAAATATAACTTTATCCAGACCTAAGTAAAACGCCACAAATTTTCGTTCCTCGTCTAAACCAAGTGTATTAATCCGGATTAAATCTAAATAGCTCTTTGTCCAAAAGTTGTTGAAAGGAAAACTATAATATCCAATCCACAATTTCCCTTTTTATTCTGTCTAAAATAACTTGAAGGCGAACATATCTTTGAAACTTTTAACTCACTTTCTAAACTTTTTTTGAAAAAATAATTTTAAATATGTTTAAAATAAGAATAATTAAAATAGTTCTTTTTCAACTAATTTTACCCAATATGCAGATCCAATAGAAAGGATTTCATCATTAAAATCATAATTTGAACAATGTAATTTTCTATCTTTATTTCCATTTTCTGAACCTGTCCCCAACCAAACATAGCAGCCCGGTAGTGCTTCCAACATGTATGAAAAATCTTCAGTCACCATACTTGGCACTGGATTCATTAATATTCTGTCTTCACCAACTAAATCTAAAGCTACACTTGCTGATATTTCTGTTTCATGATTAGAGTTTATAGTGGCGGGATAGCCTTTAATAATATTTAATTCGCATGAAGCTCCGAAAGCATTACACACACCCTCAGCAATACGTAAAATATAATTTGGAAACTCATTTCTTGTTCCCGGCAGAAAAGATCTTAGTGTTCCATGTAATCTCACACTATCCGGAATTATATTATATGCATCCCCAGCATGAATCTGTGTAACACTAATCACTGCAGAATCAGCTGGGTGAATCTTGCGGCTTGTAATGGTTTGCAGTGCACTAACTAAATGGGATGATATAACAATAGGATCAATACAGTCATTCGGTATTGCAGCGTGACCGCCTCGACCTTTAATCGTAATGTCAAAAAAGTCCGACGCGGCCATCATTGGTCCGCTTCCAATACCAAAATGTCCTGCAGGCAAATCAGGCCAATTGTGTAATCCGTAAATGGATTGCATTGGAAATTTCGCAAACAAACCTTCTTTTATCATGCGTTGGGCACCACCAAGGCCTTCTTCAGCAGGCTGAAAAATAAAATTAACTGTTCCATTAAAATTTCTAGTAGAAGACAAATACTTTGCAGCCCCAAGCAGCATTGTAACGTGTCCATCATGACCACAAGCATGCATTATAGAAGTATTAACAGAAGCATACTCAAACAAGTTTTTCTCACTTAACGGTAGAGCATCCATATCTGCTCTTAGTCCTATTGAAGGGCCGCTTCCGTTACTTATTTTGCCAACAACACCTGTTTTTGCTAAGCCACGAAAAACTTCTATACCGAATTGTTCTAGTTTTTCAGATATAAAATTTGATGTACAAGTTTCCTCGAATCCCAATTCTGGATACTTGTGTATGTGCCTTCGCCAATCTACCATTTCATTATGAAATAGAGACATTTGATCTAGAATTTCCAAAATAAGTCTTAAATTTAAATTATAAATTAAACTCTAGTTAAAAAATTAATTAATGCTTTTTTAAACAACTAGCCACTTTAGTATTTGGTTCCAAAGAACAGTATATCCATCCCATGATAAAAATTCTTTTGAAACCCAATGAGGACCTATGTCTGATGTCCAAGCCATTGTTTTACCAGAACCATATTCTCCTATAACTAATAAAGGATGAGATCCTACTGATTCAGGTGTTGAAATAATAGTTTTACTTGTACTTGAAGGAACAACCTCATTTAAACCCAACAGTGGAGGCCAGCTTCCAGATAATCCCAATAAGATTTCGTGATCTTCTTTTTTTATCGTTATATTAAAACCTTCTGGAATCTCTATCCTATCATCGTAAGGTAATATATTTACTGGTAATATTTCCTCAATTGGAGTGCCTTTGTATCTTGCAGTTCCATTTATTCCTTGGAAACTAAGATAACCTCCGACCATTAAAAAAGAGCCTCCTAACTGAACATAATCTTTTATCAATTTAAGTCTATTTACAAATGTTTCACCTTCAATCCAGACTTTTGGGTGTAAAAGTATGGTGTTACTCCCAATATCGCTTAGAATTATAGATGAATATTTTTGTAGATCAGATATTTTACTTGGAAACTTTTCTGCAGCCTCGTGGGAAGTCATATATTCTATTTCGAATTGAGTGGAATCAATAGAATTTATTAACTGTTCCGCCCCTAAATGAAAAGTAGTGCTTGAAAATTGATCCCAACCTTTGTAGTGTGTAGCATTAGAAATCCACGATTCGCCTACCAATAATATTTTTTTCATAATTTTTAATTTTAGTTATAATGTTATATAAAGACAACTACTTAGCATACCTGATTCATTCGGCTAAAAATGAGTGGGAGGAAATGATGAATCACAAATTTGTTAAAGAAATCGGCAACGGGAATTTGAAAGAAATTTATTTTATTAATTATTTGAAGATTGAACACACATTTGTTAATGATGCAATAGACCATATGACCATGGCGATGTTTTATGCAAATAGAATAGAAACTAAAATAATCATCAACAAAATAATACATGGACTTTTAAATGAACAAAACAATTACTTCATTGATAGCATGAAAAATGAGAGAGACTTAACTAAAATTCCTGAACAAGCTAATATTTTTAGAAATTACATGAAAAACTGCTCTAAAAAAGGTTTTGAAGAAATTATTGTTTCGTTTCTTGCTGCAGAGTCAATGTACAATAATTGGTGCTCAAATGCACTAGTAAGAAAAAAGAAGAACTTAAATAATTATATAAAATGGATTAAAATACATACATCCAAAGCATTTTTTAATCAGGTAAAATTTTTTTCACAAGAAGCGAAATTAATAAACAAAAGTGAGTCCCCTTCAAAAAAACAAAAAGAAATTTTTCGTGAGACTTTGATTCACGAAATTTCATTCCATGATTCTATATACAATTAAATTTTGTCATAAGAAAAAACATTTCTTGGATTATTAACCAATATTTCATCAATTTGTTCATCCGTAACGCCTACATCTAAAAGCCTCTTCTTAAAATGAGTTAAAATATAAGTATATCCAAACCCCCCATATTTTTTTAACATCATTTTAATAAAAACGTCCTGTGATAATAAGATACTATTCAAAAATCCATTATCTATCAAATTTTTTATAGCGAAGGCATTTTCATTGTCATATGGACATTGCGCCTTTTGATCAGCGTAATAATAATCCATACCAATCATATCATATTCAATCCAAGCTCCATTTTCGGCCAACGACTGCTGATATTCAATATCATCATGACTAGGATTCATATGACATAGTATAATTTGTTTATTTATACATCCTTCTTCTTTAGCAATATCTAAAACCTTTTTACCATGTCTTTCCCAGCCAGGTAAATGCACACTTAGAGGTAGTCTTGTTTCTCTACATGCTATTGCAGCTCCCCTTAAAACTTTTTCTTCTTCTTTTGTAAAATCTTTACTTATACCTATTTCTCCAACTAAACCAATTTTTATACCCGAATTACTTACCCCATGTTCAAATTCATCAATTATTAATTCCGAAATATTATTCTTATTCATCTTACTAACATATTCTGGATGTGTTGGCTCAAGGTAAAATCCTGAACCCATCACAATATTTAGTTTAGTCTTCTTAGAGATATCTTTTAATATTTCTGGATCCCTACCAATACCAATATTTGTTGGGTCTACAATTGTTCTGCCCCCGATTTTATGAAGTTCTATAAGTTCATTAGTTACAGCTACTACATCATCTAAAACTATATTATCCTTGTTTACAAAAGGATCCATTCTTAAATCTCCCAAAATACTCATGTTGACACTGCTGTTAGCTAAATCCATCCTATCTTTGCATGAAGGACAATGCCACCATCCAGAATTATTAGCATAAATATGCTCATGCATTAAAGTTATCCCTAGTGAATCTAAGCTAATTTCACCATTTACTGTCATAACTGTATCGGGCATCTTATCTCAAGTTTTTATACTGTTTTGGAAATAACGTCTATTTAACCATATGGCAATTAAAATTATACAACCTGTAACAATCTGAGTATAGAAAGGAGAAACATGAAGTAGTATTAATCCATTTCCAATGATTGCTATTGTTAATGCACCTAAAATTGTACCTATTATCGTACCTTTACCTCCAAATAGATTAGTACCACCAAGAACAACAGCAGCTATTACTTCTAATTCAAACATTACTCCTGCATTTGAGGATCCGCTCCCAAGTCTGGCAGCGATGATTATTCCTCCAATTGCTGCGCAGACACCACAAAAAATATAAGTAAGTAAAGTATAAAATTTTATATTTATTCCAGATCTTCTTGCCGCCTCGCTATTTGATCCTATTCCAGTAATATACTGACCATAAGTAGTATTATTCAATAGTATATACCCTATAAAAATTATGATTACAGCAATAATCGCCGGAATTGGTATCCCAAAAAGCCAGCCTCTCCCTAGATAAATAATGCCCAAATTCTTATCAATTGGAATTGTAAATCCCTCTGTCATTAATAACGCTACCCCTCTGATTGAACTCATCCCAGCTAAAGTAACTATAAAGGCTGGAATACCTTCGTAAGCTATAAAATAACCTTGAATTAGCCCACACGCTATTCCAACTAAAATCAAAATAAATAATACTAAAATCCAATGAAATTGATTAATTAGTAAAATAGCGCATAACGCATTTACAATTGCTAGTGTTGAACCTACTGATAAATCGATTCCACCTGTCGTAATTACAAAAGTCATTGCGGTGGCTGCAATTAATATAGGTGCACTTTGCCTTAATAAATTTAGAAAGTTTCTTTGTGTAAAAAAAGAATCTGCACTTATTGTGAAGAATAATGACATAAAAATAAAAAAAATGAATATGCTAAATACAGAAGCATTTTCGATAATTAATTCTTTAACAATATTTTTATAATTCATTTGCTGTTTAATGTTCAGAAACTATTAGTTCAACCAAATCCTGTAATGTGGTTTCATTAATAAGTTTATCAGCTACTTTTCTCCCTTCATACATTACCATCACACGATCACAAACTTTAAAAATATCTTGTAATCTATGTGTAATGAAAATAACAGAGACACCTTTGAAACTAACTGTTTTAATCAATTCTAAAACTGCTTTGACCTCTGCAACTGCTAACGCTGAAGTTGGCTCATCCATTATTAATACTTTTGGATCAAATGAAACGGCTTTACCAATCGCAATACTCTGTCTTTGACCTCCGGACAAATATTCTACTTTGATCTTGGTAGAAGGAACTTTTATGGATAGATCTTTTAATATTTTTGCAGAAGAGCTATGCATTCTATTCTTGTCTAACAACTTTAAGCCAAAAATATATTTGTGCATTTCTCTTCCTAAGAATAGATTCCCTGCAACGTCTATCGAGTTACATAAAGATAAATCCTGATAGACCATTTCTATATGATTATTTTTTGCGTCAGCTGGACTATCAAAATTGACTTCACAATTATTAATTATAATTCCTCCAGAAGTAGGTCTATATGCACCTGACAAAATCTTACACAATGTTGATTTACCTGCAGCATTATCTCCTACCAAGCCTAAAACCTCTCCTTTATTTAGAGATAAGTCAACACCATTTAATGCATTAACATTCCCAAACTTTTTGTAAATATTGCGCATTTCTACTACTTTTTCTTCCATTATTTTTCCTAAGTTTTTTAATAAATGAAATTACGCCTTATTTTCTATTATTTTCATAATTTTTTAATATTTGATTCCAATTATGACGTTATTTTTTCAATCTAAATAAAAATGTTTTAGATAAAAAAGGCCAGGAATTTCATCCTGGCCTTTATAGCAAATTATTTAAACTTTGATACGTTAGATTTGGTAACAAGGGTTATAGGAACATCTATAACACGTGGGACACTTTTCCCGTTAAAGGTATCTTTCAAAACATTTACAGCATAAGTTCCCATATTGTACGGCGATTGCTGTACTACGGAAATCACATATCCCTGATCAATACCGTTTATTGAGTGTGATGTTAAGTCCCATCCAAATATTTTAATATCTTTTTCAAGTCCTTGGGCTTCTGTTGCAGCAATTGCTCCAACAAGTGCCGGCTCTCCAGTTGTGTATACGGCATTCATAGAAGGGTTTGCTGTAAACAAATTTTCTGCAGCACTCATAGCTTTTTCACTAACATTACGACCATCTACAATTCCTACCACTTCTACTTTTGGATTCTTAGATAATGTGTCAGTAAAACCTTTTTGTCTTACATTTTGAATTGTAGAATTCAATGCGCCAACAATACCGATTTTAGCTTTACCACTCATATTACTATCTACGTAATCTAAGAAACTATTAGCTATTAAAACACCTGCTCCATAATTGTTAACTCCTACTTGTGAAATATGAGGCCCATCTGGTAATATAGCGTCAATTGCTACAACAGGTATTCCAGCATTTGCTGCCTGAATTACAGCGGACATAATACCATTAGTATCAATGGCTACGACTATTAATCCATCTACACCTTGTTGAATGAATGTTTCTATAGCATTATTTTGTGCTGTAGGATCGTTATTAGCGTTGTAAATTACCATCTTGTGCCCATTTTTTTTGGCTTGAGCTTGAGCACCTTTATTCATATCTGTGAAAAATTGTGCCTGCTGATTAATTTGTATCAGTGCGATGGTCTTGTGTCCTCCACTATATGCAGTGTTTGACAATGATAATGATATTAGCATACATATTAAATAGATTAGCTTTTTCATAATATTCTCTCGTATTAGGTTAGAACAATTTAGGTTGATGAAATTGATTACAAATATACAATCATAGATTTTAAGTCATAATACCTCCTTTAATTAGTTTGTTTGTTGAGAAAAACTATTTCATCTCTATTTGGAATTGATAAATAAGTTCCGAATTTAGTTACAGATAAGGATGCCAATTCGATCGCTTTCTTGCACGAATTTTTATAATCACTTCCCTTCAATATAAAAGCTACCAAAGAGCCGCAGAATACATCTCCAGCACCTGTCGAATCTAAAGTATTTACCTTTGGTGAATTAATAGAAAATGTATTAGTTTTAGAAATATAAATTACTCCTGCCTTTCCCTTTGTTATAATTATATTATTAACTCCAGTTTCTAAGAGATATTTATTACCTAAATTAACACTATTATGATTTGTCAATTGTCTATGTTCAGTTTCATTTACTATTAAAGTATCAACATAACGCAATATATCTAAATAATCATAAGTAATAGGTGAAGCATTTAAAAAAACTCTTACTTTCTTTTTATAAGCTTTTTTTATAGTATGGTTTGTAATTTCCTTCTTTAAATTTCCTTGTAGCAAAAGTGAGTCTCCTTCTTTAATCTCTTTTAACATATTATTAGCATAATTTAAGTCTATAGAACGGACATTACTACTACTACTAATAATGTAATTATCTCCCTTTTCATTCACGATTATAATTGACTCATCAGTTTTATAATCAGTTATAAAAATATTTTTTGTAGATATATTTTCTTTTTCTAAAGTACTTATAATATTATTTTTAGACTTATCTGCACCCAAGTATGTCCAAAAAGATATTTTTGTTCCAATTCTTGCAGCTGCTATTGACTGATTAAAACCTTTTCCTCCGAAATTAGTAATCTCTTTGGTTGATAATATTGTTTCACCGATGACTGGGAATTTTTTAACGTAGTAAATTTTGTCAATCCCGACATTTCCAAGTACAAATAATTTCATTTTAGTAAATCAAGTATTTTTGTAAAAGCAATCACTCTTTCTAAATCCACCGAATTTTTCCAGAAACCATCATATTTTAAAGAACTAGCTATAATGAAACCATCACAATTATGATAATAATTTTTTACATTATCCTTTGAGATACCACTTCCAATCAAAACTGGTAAGCTCGTCGATTTTTTTATTGTTTCAACTTCTTCTATTTCTGCTGAGTCAGCAGTCCTTTGACCTGTAGCTATAAGCACATCAGCACCAAAAAACTCACTATCCTTAGCCAGTTCTTCAATAGAACGATCAGCAACAATTGCATGGGAACCATGCTTTACATGTACATCGGCAAATATTCTAATAGAATCTGCACTTATCCACCTCCTATACCTAGTGATTTTTGCTGCTAATCCTTCTATAAATCCTTCATTGGCAATATATGCATTTGTATACTGATTAACTCTAATAAAAGAAGAGTTTGAAGCCATTGCTACAGAAAGGGCTGGTATAGCTCCATTTGCAAGGACATTAATACCAAAAATTAAATGTTTATATTTTTCTCTTAATTTATTTGTTATTACTGACATTACTGCAACTGTTTCTGGACCGAGATCTTCAGGTTTGCTGAAGGGAATATCACCATGATTTTCAATTATAATTCCATGAAAATTACCACGGGAATAACATTCAGTATCTTTTAGAGCTAAATCATAAATATCATCCAGAGATTCACCTTTGTATGAGGGGGAGCCAGGTAATGGATTGAGATGCACTACACCTAACAATAATTTTTCATTTTTAAAAATATCTTTTAGCCTATTGTTAATATTATTTTTCCCCACTTTATACCTTTTTTACGAAAACACTCGGAACACAAGCCAATGTTGAAAAACGAGCGGATTTAAGTCAATGAGTTAATTCTTGCTACGACAAGGGGCATCTTTCAATTATCCATTTTAGTTATCATCCCCGTTTTTTTACAAATCTTTTGTAGTGACCTCAAAGTTTGTCACTAAATCCGTGTTAAGACTTCCAAGTAAAGCATCTCCTCCATCGTAATGACTTTTTAGATTAAACGTTTAACCTAAGCCTGCACTCATACTTATCCATGTGGCCTATCAAGAACATTTAGAGTCAAATTTTAATTAATTCTTTGCTCTCGTAGTACCTCTGACAACCAATTTGGTCTTTAGTGATTCTGAGTTTAACTTTGACTCTTCACCATGAATCATTCTCAATAACATTTCAGCGGCTTGATAGCCCATTTCGTAATTTGGTTGTTTTACTGTCGTAAGCTCAGGGGTGACCATTTGTGACATATAGATGTCATCGTACCCCACAAGACCTACGTGATTAGGCACATCAATGTTGTTTGAGTGTAAGGCTTTTAGTGCACCTAACGCTATCAAATCGTTACCGCAGAATATGCCATCAAAATCGATACCTTTCGAGACAAGATTTTGCACAGTATCGAAACCCCACTCACCACTGTACCTACCTGTAATCAAATGATTGTCTTCAGGTTTCATCCTTTTTTCCTCCAAAGCGCGTATATAGCCCTTGTATCTTTCCTGAGCTGGTTTGGATGCCATAGGCCCGGATATATGTAAAATTTTCTTGTAACCGCAGTCAATCATATGTGTTGTAGCATTAAATGCGTCAATTTCGTTGTTGACTAAGATTATTTTTTGTGACTTTAACCCATCTATCTCTCGATCTACTGTAATGACCGGGATGCTTGATTTATTAAGTGCTAAACTTACTTCTGAACGATTACTTGACGCAGTGAAGATAATACCATCTACCATTTTCTCTTGTAGCATGTCTATGTAAGTATCTTCTTTTTCAAGATCATTGTCTGAGTTGCAAAGAATAAGTGTGTACCCTTTTTTTTTTGCCAAATCCTCAGCACCTCGTGCTATTTCTGGGAAGAAAGGATTTGCAATGTCAGGGATAATCAAGCCAATTGTTTTCGTTCTCTTTGTAACCATGGAACTGGCAATCCGATTCGGCACATACCCGAGCTCTTCAATGATTCCCATGATACGTTCCCTAGTAGCAGATGAAATTTTTTCATCTTTACAATTCACAACTTTTGAAACAGTGGCTGTTGAGACCTGTGCTAGTTTTGCTATA
>Ga0233427_10002220_pt1 | contig 18716 bp, 19 predicted proteins | sample SI_118_April2016_5_FD_179885 | JGI IMG/M metagenome (GOLD analysis project Ga0233427, IMG submission 179885) | Seawater microbial communities from Saanich Inlet, British Columbia, Canada - SI_118_April2016_100_MG | ecosystem: Environmental > Aquatic > Marine > Inlet | place: Canada: British...
CGATATAAGCACCTACATTGCTTTCAATTGTGTAAGTTCTTGTAGGTAGTGCATATCCGTCTGTAGGTTTTACAATCCCTCCAAATAGGTAATTATATTGAGTAAAATTTAAGTTTGAATAATTAAACCCTATTTTAACTCCATATTTTGGTACACTAAGGTTTTGTGCCGATAATGTGTAGCTAAATGATGTGATAAATAGTAAGATAAATAATCTTTTCATGTTTTTAATTTTTTCCAAATATAGTTAATTTCTGAAATTACGAATTTAACATCACTGGCATTACTAGCATTAAGGTGTCTTCACCTTCATCTTGTCCGTCTAATGGTAATAAAATTCCAGCTCTGTTTGATGCACTCATTTCTAAACAAATCTGATCTGCCCCAATATTATTTAACATTTCAATCATGAATTTGGAGTTGAATCCTATTTCCATATCTTCTCCGACATAATCACAGCTTAATCTTTCTTCAGCCTGATTTGCAAAATCTAAATCTTCAGATGAAATTTGTAATTCAGAACCCGCTACAGCCAATCGTATTTGATGAGTTGTTTTATTAGCATAAATTGAAATTCTTTTTATAGAATTCAATAAATCTGATTTGGAAATAGTGAGCTTATTAGGATTTTCTTTTGGAATTACTGCTTCATAATTAGGGTATTTCCCATCTATCAATCTGCAAATAATAGTTGTATTATCAAATGTAAATAATGAATTTGTATCGTTATATTCAATTGTTAAATCTATATCATTTGTCAAGGTATTTTTTAACAATGTTAAAGGTTTTTTCGGTAAAATAAATGAAGCTGTGGACTCTGCACTAAAATCATTTCGGATGTGTTTTACTAGTTTATGAGCATCAGTTGCTACAAAAGTAATCTTCTCTGCTGAAAGTTCACAAAACATTCCTGACATAACGGGCCTTAATTCATCATTTCCGCAAGCAAAAAGAGTTTTATTTATTGCATTTACAAATGCTAAAGCATTAATTTTTGTGCTAGAAGAAGAACTTAATGAAGGTGTTTTTGGAAATTCAGAAGCATTTTGCCCCGATAATTTATAAACGCCATTTTCTGAGTTTATTTCAATGCCAAAAGTTTCTTCATTAATCAAAAAAGTAAGAGGTTGGCTGGAAAAAGTTTTAAGAGTTTCCAAAAGAAGCTTTGCCGGAATTGCAATTTTACCTTCTGTAGTGGTGTCCGCTGAAATAGAAGTAGACATTGTGGTTTCCAAATCGGAAGCTATAATATTAATGGTTCCGGAACTTAACTCAAACAGGAAGTTATCTAGAATTGGGAGTGTATTATTTGTACTTAAAACTCCACTTAATTTTTGTAGTTCTTTTAATAATTCTGAACTATTTACAATAAATTTCATAATGTTATTCTGTTTTTTAAAATATGCTCAAATATATTATATTGCACAAAAAATTACTCTTATTTATTGTTTTATTTCATCAAGAGTAATTAACACTTTGTTGAAAATATTTTTTTGAATAATTGCCAAATCTGAATTATTCCATTTTGCAAATGAAATTAACACATTGGATTCACTTTCTTTAGTGTTTTTGTAATCTTCTTTTATCTGAAATATTGTTAAAGTATCAATTCCTTTTTCATGATGAATAATAATCTTTCTATCAATATTTAAATTATTAATATCCAAATTTGTTTTATAAGTACCGCATTGTAATTTCACAAAAGAATGAATAAAATCGTTCATCACTGTTTGATTATAGTTTATATTTTCTCCATTTGAAGTCAGAAATATTTCATTTCCTTTATTTGTTAAAACAAACGATTGTTTTTCATCTTGTAAGTTTATAACTTCAATTTCATAAATTGTATTTCCATCAATACTAATTGTTATTGGTTCCCTCCACAATTGTTCGTTTACATAGTTTGTTTCAATTCCATATTTAGGATTCAGAATTCCAGGATTTCTGTTTGGCATGTAAATTATGTAAGCTTCTTCTGCTCCTTTCATTATCATGTAAGTTCCTAAATGGTCTGATGTATTTCCACCTATAAAGTATGTTTTTGTAAGATTATTGTTTTCAAATATTTCTATTTTCACTCCTGTTGTAGCAATATTTTTAATTACCGTATTTTGTCTTTTTAATGGTACCGAACTTTTTACTTTTATATCTTTAAGTACTTCCAATAAGTAATCTATTCTAATGTCCCAAATTTTGTATTTATTATTGATAAACCATTGATCATCCTTTTTCTCCATTATAATTTTATCACCTTTTTTATCGGACATAATTACTTTGCTAATATTTTCAGTATTTTCAACAGTAAAATTAGTAGGATCTATTTTCTTATTTGAAAATAGATTTTCGCCTTTAAAATAAAGAAAAAGAGTTACAATACAAATTATAATTATGACAAGGTATTTCGATTTTTTATTTTCCATATTTAATTTTTCGGTAATAATGAAAAGAGAAGAAAATTAGTAAAAGAATAATTTGAGGAATAATTATATTTTTTAATTTAATAAAACTGTGATTATTGTCTGTTTTTTCAGAGTCTAATAATCGTAACTTCTCTTTTTTCTTATTTCTTATTTTTATTAAATCTTTATCATCACACAAATATTGTACTGAATTTAAAACAAAATCTTTATTCCCTTTAAAAACGGAATTATTGTATTTGTAAAATCCTAAGGGGAAATAGAAATTAGGTGGATTTACTTTATTTCCAATTATGTCTCCATCCGATACTACAATCATTTTTCCATCATTATTTTCTGATACAAAATTGATTGTATTTGAAATTGTTGTATTTTTGTATTGAGAGGCAAATCTTCCTTCTAGTAAAACTGAAATAATTTGTTCCCCTTTATTAAAGTTGTTTTTTTGTGGTGGATTACTCAAAATGTCCAAACTTACTTCTCCTCCCGAATATATTAATCTGGATTTTTTGGAAGATGTGAGAAGTACAGAACTATTAATTTCAGAATTAATTATTTCAATATTTGACGAGAAATCTGTAAGGATTGAGTCAATAGAAGTTGAAATTATATGATCAGATTTTGGAGTGATTTTAGGATTGTAAGCCCAGTCAAAATATTTTATTTCTCCAGTACCCATTGTTATTGGAATTTTTGTTGACTCCAAATCCTGAATTAAATTATTGTTTATTTTAAATCCATAGTTTTCAAATAAATCGTCCAAATTCAAATTATTTTTATTGATGGGAAAACTAATTTCTCCATTTGTAAAATTATTCATTGAAGCGTCAGTTCCGTCCAATAAACACAAAACTTTACCTCCATTCATTATATATTGGTCTATCAGAAATTTATCCAGATTTTGAAATTTTTCTGTTGGTTTTGAAATTATTGCAACATCAAATTTATTAATTCTATCTAATTGTTCTTGAATTTTTAAGTTCCCGCTAACTGAGTCCATTTCATACATGCTAATATCAAAATATTCTACCGAGTAAAATTCAGATAAAGTATTCCTGATATCAAATGTGTTTGTACTGTCTAATTCTCCATTTCCAGATAAAAACGCAATATGTTTTTGATTGTTCTCACATATTTTATGAATTGATTTTATAAAATTATATTCTAATTTATTTATAGATTGTTGTATGTCGTATTGTTCAATAGTGTACGGATCTTGCTCGGAATTATTGTAAAAGTAGTTTTCATAAAACAAGTTTACAGACATTGATTTGTTGTTGTAATGTATATTAGCAGCAGGAAAAGTGATTTGTGTAGTTGTAATGTTTTTGTTTTTACTTTTTACCCAAATAGGGTAAATGTTGTTTTCTGCAAGATTTTTTCTCATTACATCTCGTTTTTCTTTATCTTCAGATTCCAAGGGGTTTACAAATTCAAATTCAATATTTTTATTCGAATATGATTTGAAAGTATGTAATATGTGTTCAGTCGATTTCTTTAATTTCTCAAATTCTGAAGGTAAACTTCCATCTAAATAAATTGTAATGTAAATTTTATCATCAATATTTTTTAAAATATCAATACTTTCTTCAGATATAGAATGTCTTTTTTCTTTTGTTAAATCCCATTTTGTATGATTGTTCGATAACAATATATTTATCAGAATTAAAATGAAAATTCCAGCAATAAATTTTATGATTGAATTTGTTTTCATTTATTGTTTTCTTAATTTTATAATCGTTTCAGTCATTATTAAGAAAAATGAAATTGTACTAATAAAATAAACTGTATCTTTCAAACTGATTAACCCCATGCTCATTGTTTTGTAATGAGGGGAAATACCAAAATTATTGATTAATAACTCATAATTTTTTAATACAGATAATTTACTTATAATATCAAATCCGAAAAATAATAAACTACATAAAATAACAGATAAAATTAGTGAACTTATATTGTTAGAACTTAATGCAGAAGTAAAAATTCCAATGGAACAAAAGATAGCTCCTAACAGAAAAAGACCAATATACGACCCAATTAATCCTCCTACATCTATTCCTTCAGAATCGGACAAAAGGGAAACACTAATTGGAAAAAAGAAAGTAGGAATGATGAAGATTAAAAGTAAAGCAATGCAAGCAAAATATTTTCCTAAAACAATTTTCCATGTAGAAATTGATTTTGTTAATAGTATTTCGGATGTTCCTGAATTAAATTCTTCCGAAAAAAGTTTCATACATATTGTGGGAATAAAAATGATAAATAGAAAAGGGGAGAGGAAGAAAAGTCCATCAATATTTGAATAAGATAAACTTAAAATATTGGTTCCTGCTGCATTGGAAATCCATAAGAATATACTATTTAGAAATAAAAAAATAGAAAAAATTAGTACTCCTCCAAAAGTGCTGAAAAATTGTCTTATTTCTTTTGTAAATATTGCAGTCATCAATTAATTTTTGTTGTAGTCCAAGCTTCAGCATCTTTCAGAAATAAAGAAGTAGTTTTTGGCCAAATTTCTGCAAATACTTTCGAATCTTTATAATTGTTTAAGTCGTTTTCTGTTTCCCAATGGCTATAAGTAAAAAACACATTTTTATTATGTTTGTCTTGCAATAATTCTACATCAATACATCCTTTGGAGTTTTGAATTTTTTCTTTTGCTATATCAAATATATCAACAAAATTAGGAATGTAATCCTCAATAAATGTCATTTTTACAATTCTTGTAATCATTTAAATTCTATTCTTATTATGTCGTAATGTTCTAATCCTAAAAGTTCGTTTGCTTTTCCTTTGTTCATTGATATTTCTAACAAATTATTTGTAGAGAAAATTGCTAATCTTTCTCCTTCATCAACATCTTGATATTTGCTGTGAATCTTAGTTATTTTTTCTGTTTCTTTCCCGTATAATATCTTAAATTCTCTATCCAATCCAATTCTGTTAAATGTTTCTTTGTCAATATTTGTAATCAGATTTCCATAGCTGTCAATATGTAGAATAATTCCTCTAATTGTATTTTTATCGGTTACTGCTTTTAACAACGATTTCTTATTATTAAAGTCAGAAATTTCATTTCCAATCATTTCTAATGTTCCTCCTCTTGCCAGGTGGCAGGCAGCGGTTACAAAAACATCTTTTGTAGCAAATGTTAATGCGTTACTTTCTTGAATAAAATTTAATTGAACAATTTTATCTGGTTTTATTTCGTCAAAAATTAAAGAAAATATCCCATTGTCGGAACCAATTATAAACTGATTTTCTATCTTAATTGCAATGTGCTGATTGTTTATTGTAATTTCATCATTCACTCCAATAATATGAACGGTTCCTTCAGGAAATTCTTTGTAACAATTTTTGAATACAAAAGCGGCAGTTTGTATGTCAAATTTTGATATCTCATTACTAATATCAACTATGTTTATATCTGGTAATTGTTTGTAAATTGACGCTTTCACCAAAGCAACATAATTGTCCTGAATTCCTAAATCTGTAGTAAGTGTTATTATTGACATATATCAACAAAAAGTATTGAAAAATTATTATTTTTATTGTTAATTTGCAGAGTCCAAAAATAAAAAGAAATCCTTTGTAAACCATCTTTTGATGAGCGAAAAAATAATAGACTTAGAAAATATAGATTTAGTACTCCTTTTTGGAGCAAATAACAGAAAATTATACAAGATAAAAGAGTTTTTTCCAGATTTGAGATTAGTAGCTCGTGGCAACACATTAAAAGTAATTGGGAATAAAACTCATATCTTATTTTTTGAAAAGAAGTTTCAATCATTTCTTGATCATATCAATCAGTATAACAGACTCACTATCAGTCAGATTGAAAGGTTAATTCTGGAGGATGAAGCTAAAGTATTAGAAACAAAAGAGGATGTAATTCTTCACGGAAGTGATGGGAAATTAATAAAAGCCAGAACAGCAAACCAAAGAAAAATGGTTACTGAAATTCTGAAAAATGACATGATGTTTGTTGTCGGTCCGGCAGGAACCGGAAAAACATATACTGCAGTTGCTCTTGCGGTAAAATCACTAAAATCGAAACAAGTAAAAAGGATTATATTGACAAGGCCAGCGGTAGAAGCGGGAGAAAATTTAGGTTTTTTGCCTGGTGATTTGAAAGAAAAATTAGATCCATACATGCAACCATTATATGATGCATTAATGGATATGTTGCCCTCAGAAAAATTGAAAGATTATCTGGAAGGGGGAATTATACAGATTGCTCCTTTGGCTTTTATGAGGGGAAGAACACTGGACAAGGCATTTGTTATTTTGGATGAGGCTCAAAATTCTACTGAATCGCAAATGAGAATGTTTTTAACAAGAATGGGAAAATCGGGAAAATTTATTATTACCGGTGATGAAACTCAGATTGATTTGCCAAAAAAACAAAATTCAGGTTTGATTGAATCTATTAAAAAATTAAAAGATATTGATGGGATTAGTTTTGTTTTTCTAGATGAGAAAGATGTAATCCGACATAAATTAGTAAAGAAAATAATTAAAGCATATAAAGATTAAAAAATGAACAATTCAATAACAAAAACAAATTTCAATTTCCCAAATCAAACAAAATTTTACAAAGGAAAAGTAAGAGATGTATACACAATTGGTGAGGACAAATTAGTAATGGTAGTATCGGACAGAATCTCTGCATTCGACCATGTATTACCAAAAGGAATCCCTTTCAAAGGACAAGTTTTAAGCCAGATTGCTGCTAAGTTTTTAGATGCAACTTCCGACATAGTGCCAAATTGGAAGGAAGCAACTCCAGACCCAAATGTAACTGTTGGTAAAATGTGTAAACCTTTTATGGTTGAGATGGTGATAAGAGGATATTTAACCGGTCATGCTTGGAGAGAATATAGAGACGGAAAGAGAATATTGTGTGGTGTGGCAATGCCTGAAGGGATGTTAGAAAATCAGAAATTTGAAAACCCTATTATTACCCCAACTACAAAAGCAGATGTTGGTCATGATGAAGATATTTCCAGAAAGGAGATTTTATCTCAAGGAATTGTATCGGAACAAGATTACATTCAGTTGGAAAATTATACAAAAGATCTTTTTGCAAGAGGAACAGAAATGGCAAAGGAAAGAGGATTGATTTTAGTAGATACGAAATACGAATTCGGAAAAGACATAAATGGTGTTATCACTTTAATTGATGAAATTCATACTCCTGATTCTTCCCGTTATTTTTACATTGAAGGATATGAAGATAAAGTAAAAAATGGTGAAATTCCAAAACAACTTTCAAAGGAATTTGTTCGTCAGTGGTTAATTGAAAACGGTTTCCAAGGGAAAGAAGGACAAACAATTCCTGTTATGAGTCAGCAGTATGTAACTTCTGTTTCCGAAAGATACATTGAACTTTACGAGCATATCTTGGGAGAAAAGTTTGTGAAAGGAGACATATCTAATGTTTCCGAAAGATTGGAAAAGAATATTTTGGATTATTTAAATAACTAAAATAAAGTGGAAATATTTGTAAATATTCTGTTTTATATTTTTGTATTTTCCATTGTAATTCAACTTTTTTACGCATTCTATTTTTTTAAGAAATTATCTACATTCAAGAAAAATGAATCTCAATTTCAAAAGGGAGTTTCAGTTATTATTTGCGCTAAAAATGAAGATAAAAATCTTGAGAAAAATCTATCTTCTTTTCTGAAACAGAACTATCCTTTTTATGAAGTGATTGTGGTAAACGATCAATCTGTTGACAGAACAAAATATGTTTTGCAGGATTTTGAAAAACATAATTTCAACCTAAAAGTGGTAACAATTGAAGAGAATGTAATGCACCGCCCAGGAAAAAAGTTTGCACTTACTATGGGACTGAAAGCTGCAAAATACGATTATGTATTACTGTCGGATGCAGATTGTATGGCGAACTCAGAAAATTGGTTAAAAAAAATGGTGAGTTCCTTTTCAGAAAAAGATATTATTTTGGGTTTTGGTGCTTATAAAAAGAAAAGAGGACTCCTAAATAAATTTATTCGTTTCGATACTTTTCAGGTTGCACTTCAATATTTTTCTTATTCTCTTTCCGGAATTCCGTATATGGGAGTAGGGAGAAATTTGGCCTATAAAAAATCTTTATTTTTTGAGAATAAAGGATTTGCTTCTCATCTTCATGTACCGTCTGGGGATGACGATTTATTTATACAAGAAGTGGCAACAAAGGATAATGTTACAATTCAGATAACTGAAAATTCGCATACTACTTCTGAAGTTATGGAAAGTTGGGGAGAATGGATTTATCAGAAAAGAAGACACATTACAACTTCAAAATACTACAAGCAAAAACATAAAATTTTACTTGCAATTTGGCCATTTTCTCAAATGTTATTTTGGATTTTATCAATTCCTCTATTTATTTTATTTCCTAACATTTATATTGTTTTGTTCTTGTTTCTCTTCCGGATTTTAGTGTATTATTTTGTTTACAGTAAGAGTATGAAACAGTTAGAAGTAAAAGATTTATATCCTTATTTTCCTCTAATTGAGTTTTTCTACCTTTTAGTACAAGGATTTTTTGTATTATTGAATTTATTTTACAAACCAAAACTTTGGAAATGAGTAGAGAACTAACAGAGAAAGGAAAAAGAGATTTAAAACTAATAAATAGAGCAATGGAGACTGGCGATCCTACTGCTTACAATGAGTTGATGAAATTGTATCGTGATCCACTTTATTTTATGCTCTACGAAAAAATAGGAAATCAGGATTTGGCAAAAGACCTTACAATTGAAGCTCTTGGAAAGGCCTTTAAAAAACTTCACCTTTACGTTCCGGATTATGCATTTAGCACTTGGCTGTTTACAATTGCTCGTAATAATTGTATCGATTATCTGAGGAAAAAGAAACTACCTACTTTTTCTATTGATAAAATGATGGTTAATGATGAGGGAAAAAAGACCAATTTTGATTTAACATCTCCTGATCCTAATCCGGAAATGATAATGATTAAAAAACAGAGAATTAAAATCCTTAGAAGAATTGTAGGTCAGCTAAAACCAAAATACAGAGATTTGGTAAGATTGAGGTATTTTAAAGAATATTCCTATGAGGAAATTTCTCAAGAATTGGATATACCACTAGGAACTGTAAAAGCACAATTACACAGATCGAGAAATCAGCTATTTAAAATTATGTCGGGAGCAAAGGACAGTATTTAATGGATCTTATCTTAAAGTATTTCCCCGATTTAACAGAAACACAAATAAAAAAATTTTCTCAGTTACAAAACTTATACAATGAGTGGAACGCTCAAATAAATGTTATCTCCCGTAAGGATATGGAAAATTTGTATGTGAAACATATACTGCACTCACTTGCTATTGCAAAAGTGATACAATTTTCGGATGGAAGTAAAGTATTAGATGTAGGAACTGGAGGAGGTTTTCCTGGTATTCCACTGGCCATATTATTTCCTAAAGTAGAATTTTTACTTGTTGATAGTATTGGTAAAAAAATAAAAGTAGTAAATGAAGTGTCCTCTGCAATAGAACTTAAAAACTTAACGGCACAGCACAAAAGAGCGGAACAAGTTGTTGGTCAATTTGATTTTGTGGTGAGTAGAGCGGTTACTAAAATGAAAGTATTTCAGCAATGGGTCAGAAAAAGAATTTCTACACAACAAAAAAATACTCTTTTTAATGGAATACTTTACCTAAAAGGAGGAGACTTAACAGAAGAACTACAAGGTATCAAAAATGTAGATTTGTATGAAATCCCTGATTTTTTTGAAGAAGTTTTTTTTGAAACTAAAAAAGTGGTATATATTGGGTATTAGTTACTCAATAATTATTTTTTTCTCTGCCATTCCATTATTATAAATATAAAACAGAATTCCTTTTGTTCGCTTTTCTACTTCTTTCCCTAATACATCTACTATCTTTATTAATTCTTTATTAGTACTATATTTCTCCATGTCAGATGTAGTCTCCCCAACTTCTAGTTTTATTCCTACAGGTCTGTGGTCGGATATATTATTATCGTACTGATTCCAGTTATTCATATAATCATCAATCTTTATGCATCTTATTTCCGAATTAGGGTTCTGAAAATCTATAAATAATTCATTAGTAATAAGTATATGGTCTAGGTGAGAAGACCATGTGGGATAAGAAAAATCTGTAGGATTACCCAAAGCAATTTGCATATCGGTAAACATATAATTCATATTATCATTTATTATACTTTGAAAAACATTATTAGTAGGAGAGTCCGTTAATATATCGTTCAAATCTCCCACTACAATCACTCTCCCATTTATAAATACACTATCTATATATTGTTTCAGAAGTGTTACGGCAGTAAGCCTTCTCATTTCTTCATCACTGGGGTCGTTTGTGTTTAATGTTCCATCTCCACAGCACTTAAAATGATTGTTGATTATTACATAATCTTCTCCCTCAAAAGTAAGTTCCAATACTTGTGGTGATCTAGGGAAAGCTGACCAATAGGGTTGTGAGGTGTAAATTTCATATTTATTGTTTATGCTTACCGTATTTGCGTTATACACATAAGCCAATCCTCCATAATAGGAGCTTTTAAAATGGCATTCGTATCCGGGAATATTTGCTACAACAGATTTAAGTAAGGTGGTATCGCCTATTTCTTGTAAAGCGTATATATCTGCCTGTAAATTACTGAGTATTGTTTCTACATAATTTGAGGTAGTTGTTCCGTTTTTTGGGAACCATTCAATATTCCAACTTATTACCTCAAAAGTGGAGTCCGTACCAAAACCTAAGTTGTTTAGGTTTTGCGATTTTAGTAATGTAGTCGACAATACTAATATTAAAAAAAGTATTTTTCTCATTAATTTATTTTTAAATATTCTTTATCAAATATTCTCCTGACAGAATTTTTAAGTTTAGTAGGCCAGTTTTTATTCATACTTGGTTGTTCAATAATGAGATAAAACAAGGTTGAGATAATTAAAATTGCAATTACTATAATAATTGTATAAAAGCTGGAATTAATAAATTGATTATTTGAAAATGAAAATTTCATTAGATGATTACCAAAAAAACTAATAATCGAAAAATGTAATAAGTAAATACTATAACACATGCCTCCAATATTTGTAATTATTTTATGTGATAAAATAGGTAATGATTTATAAATTATAACATTATAATACACAATTATTATTAGAAATAAAACAATAATTTCCCATAATATTTTTTTGTAGAGCACTGAAAAATCATGAATATCTAAACTAAATATTAATAATAAGGATACTATTGTAATAATATTTCTTAGAACGGTATTCTTCTTCTCAGTTTCAACCATAATATATAAGTCAACTAACAAAAAACCGATTAAAAAGAATTGCAAATAATCTAGAATAGAAATAAAAGAAAACTGAGTGTAATGCGAAAGAATAGAGAAAATCATACTTAGAATTAATATAGATCCTCTTCTATAAAATTTATTTTTTACAGTAAAAATTAATGATAATAAAGGAGCTAAAATGTAAAATTGAATCTCTATTTCTAAACTCCAAGCTATTGTATTTATTAATGGTAAAACTTCTTTTCCGTAAATAAAATTATGGGTATATGTAATTGAGGCTAAGAAACTCTTTATCGCTTTCTCAGTAGTATAGTTATCTGTGTAAAAAATAGTTGCAATTAATAGAAATATCATTGCAATAATATAGGGAGGTTCAACTCGAGTTATTCTTCTGATAATATAGTTTTTAATATTTATTTTTTCACCACCTAATAAATGATTTTTAGCAAACGGAAGGCCTAATATAAATCCACTTAACACAAAGAATAGATGTAAAGCAATATCACCATTTTGTATAAAACGAAAAATAAAATCAAAATTATAGTCTGAAGTGTAATTTGTTAAATCCTTTACAATTAAAAATCCACTTAAATGATAAGCAACTATTGCAATTACCATAATAAATCTCAGTCCATCTATTTCCGGAATAAAGTTACCAGAAGAAGTAATTCTAGATAAAGATAATTTATATTTTTTCACAAAAGTAAATAATTTCTCCTTTAGGTAGAGCATAGCGTTTTACCAACTTTGAATCTAGTTCGTTTATAAAATCACTTTCAGTTACTTTAAATCCGGCTGCTGCAAGTTTTTTACCATAGTCCAAACCAAATAATCTTAAGTGGTCATCTTGCCAATACAATCTTTCTCTTTCTTTTGGGTCAGTTACGCTTTTATCTTCCTCCGTATTTGGATTATTTGTATCAATTGGCACTTGAAATATTCCCCAACCTCCCGGCTTCATTACTCTGTAAAATTCCGTCATTACTTTATGAGAATCATCAACATGTTCCAATACATGATTACAAATTACTACATCAAAAGTATTGTCCTCCATTGGTATCTTATGTACATCCATTTTTACATCTGCCCATGGAGAGATTAAATCTCCAGTGATGTAGTCCAAGTTTTTCATTCCCTTAAATAATTTAATGAAACAATATTCGGGAGCAATGTGCAGAAACTTTAAGTTGTCGGTAAAAAAGTTTGTTTTTTCTTTCATAAAAAGCCACATTAATCTGTGTCTTTCCAAACTCATGCTATCTGGAGCTATTGCATTTTCACGAGATTTTAATCTTCCGTAAGGAAGTAGTTTTCTATATGTTTTCCCATTTATTGGATCTTCAAACTTATTTCCTCTCATAAAAAGAGAGAATATCTGTAAGAAAAAATGACTGACATGTTGTAAGTAATGCCTTGGTATTAATCTTGTAGCTAAGCTAATTATGGTTTTCATTATCTTATTTTTGGTTGCTTGCAAATATAAAATTTTTGCTGAGCCATTTTACAGATTTTCAGTTGTTTGTTTTTTGTGCATTTCCGCATAAAATCCATTGTTATTTATTAACTCATTATGAGTTCCTTTTTCAATTATTTCTCCTTCATCTAACACAATAATCTGATTTGCATTTTGCAAAGATGAAGTTCTGTGACTAATAATAATATTGGTATTTTCTTTTGTTTTCCCACTTAGATTTTTGAGAATCAATTTCTCTTTATTGGCATCAATTGCCGAAAGACAATCGTCAAAAATATAAATAGGAGGATTAATGTATATTGCACGGGCAATGGACAACCTTTGTCTTTGTCCTCCAGAAAGCTGTACTCCTCTTTCCCCAATTATAGTGTTGTATTTGTCTGGGAAACTCTCAATTTCTTCTGTAATTTCTGCAGTTTTGGCTGCCTCTTTTATTTCTTCTTCCTCTTCTTCTTTACTATCTATTCCAAAACTTATATTTTCGTTTACTGTGCCGGAAAAAAGAAATCCATCTTGCGGAACATATCCAATGTTTTTCCTTAAATCAAATAAATTTAAATCTCCAATTTTTGTATTGTCATAAAATATTTCCCCATTATCAATATCATACATTCTGCAAAGTAAATTTGCAATGGTCGATTTTCCGCTTCCAGTTTTTCCGAAAATGCCCAAGGTTTCATTTTCTTTCAAACTGAAACTAATATTCTTAAGTGCTTTTATTCCTGTATCTGGATAAATAAAAGAAACATTTTCGAAAGTTATATTTCCCTTTATTAAAGTATTATTAGGATTTGTGTTTTTTATTTCTGTTTCAATTTTCAGAAACTCATTAATTCTTTCCATGGAAGCTTCTGCCCTTTGTACCAAAGAGGTAACCCATCCAACTGAGGCAACAGGCCATGTAAGCATGTTTACATAAATAATAAATTCCGCAATATTTCCGGTAGTAATTTTTCCTTTAAAGTTTTCTAATCCTCCAATATAAATTGTTGTAATAGTACTTGTTCCTATCAGTAAAATAATAAGTGGAAAGAACCAAGCTTCAACCGAAACAAGTTTTAGTTGTCGATTTGTGTATTTTTTACAACTATCAAAAAATAGTTTAAAGGAATTCTCTTCATTCCTGAAAATTTTAACAATATTAATTGCGCTGAAAGTTTCCTGACTAATAGAAGTAAGAACTGATAACTGATTTTGAACTCTTTCGCTATTTTTATTTATTTTATTACTTACATGATATACAGCAATTGCTAATATTGGTAATGGTATTAATACATATAAAGTAAGTGTAGTATTTATACTTAACATTTTCCCAATTACGAGTATAAACAGAAATGCCATATTTATAGCATACATTAATGCAGGACCCAAGTACATTCTTACTCTATTTACATCTTCCGTTATTCTATTCATCAAATCTCCAGTGTTGTTCTTTTTGTAAAACGATAAACTCAAATTCTGATATTGTTTGTAAATCTCATTTTTTAAATCAAATTCAATTTTTCGGGACATTACAATTACTGTTTGTCTCATAAAATACATGAAAATACCCTTTAAAATAGCGAATAAAACGATAAGTCCACCAAATTTCAGCAAGTAAAAGTGGATTTTTTTGTCAGAAGTTGGATTTTCTAATACATTTTGAATGTAATCAAAAGCATGCCGAACAAACTCTGCCGGATATAAAGCAAAAACATTGGATATCAGAATAAAAAAGGTTCCAATGACAAGTAATTTTCGGTATTTTGCAAAGTATTTATTAAGGTAAAAAAGGTTTTTCAATTCTATTTTGTGTTTTCATTTTGGTAGCCCAAAAATAATAACTAATTTTGCGAACCATTTAAAAAAATGAATTAACTTCTGAAAATGTGGTATTTTTTTATTAATTGAACAAAAATATTTGACATAATGAGTAAAACGAATGATAAAATTTCGGGTCCAGTTATTAGTAATATGGAAATGATGGGTCATGAACAAGTAGTTTTTTGTAACGATAAGGAAACAGGATTAAGAGCGATAATAGCAATACACGACACTACTTTGGGGCCCGCACTTGGAGGAACAAGAATGTGGAGTTATTCGAATGAAGAAAATGCAATTGAAGATGTTTTACGTCTTTCCAGAGGGATGACATATAAAGCAGCTATTTCTGGATTAAAACTTGGAGGAGGAAAGGCTGTAATTATTGGAAATTCTTCTACTGAAAAAACGGAAGAATTAATGAAAAAATTCGGAAATTTTGTTGATAGTTTAGGAGGGAAATACATTACTGCAGAAGATGTTGGAATGAATACAAAGGACATGGAATATGTCCGAACTCAAACAAAACATGTAACAGGAATTCCTGAATCAATGGGTGGGAGTGGAGATCCTTCTCCAGTAACTGCTTTTGGTGTATATATGGGGATGAAGGCTTCTGCAAAATTCAAGTGGGGTTCTGATGATTTATCATCTAAAAAAGTATTGGTACAAGGAGCGGGTAATGTAGGAGAAAATTTAGTAAAACATCTTACAGAAGAAGGAGCAATTGTTTTAATTAATGATATAAATGAGCAAAAACTAAATGAAGTTTCTTCAAAATACGGAGCGGAAATTGTAAGGGGTGATGGTATTTATGATATGGATATGGATATTTATGCCCCATGTGCACTTGGAGCTACTTTAAATTCGGATACTATTTCTCGTTTGAAATGTGATATTATTGCAGGTGCTGCAAATAATCAGTTGTTAGATGAAAATATTAATGGGGAAGAAATTAAGAAAAAAGGAATTATCTACGCTCCTGATTTTCTGATAAACGCAGGAGGATTAATAAATGTTTATTCCGAAATAAATGGATACGATAGAGAAAAATCTCTTTCCCAAACCAGAGAAATTTACAATACTACTTTGCAGATTTTGAAAAAAGCTGAATTAGAAGATATTACTACTCACAAAGCAGCTTTGGAAATTGCAAAACAAAGAATTTCTGATAATAAATAGTACAAGAAAATGATTAACAGAAGACATATAAGGTTAAAAGTAATGCAATCATTGTATTCTTATTTTTCTTCCTTCAATAAGGACATGGCGGTTACTGAAAAAGAAATGATGAAGAATATAAATAGTATTTCGGAGTTACATGTTCTTTTGTTGTCCTTATTGGTTGAAATTAATTCTTTTACTGATCAGTTTTTAGAAGACAATAAAACAAAATATATTCCTTCTGCAGAGGATTTAAATCCGAATACAAAATTTGTAAACAATAGAGTTATTAAAATTTTACAAGAAGATGAAATTTTCATGAAAAAGATGAAAAGACTATCTGGTATTTGGAGAAAAGGAGATATTGACATTGTTAGAAAATTATTTGTTGATATTTACAAAAGTCCTCAATATTCAGATTATCTAAATAATGAGAAAGATAGTTTTTCTGATGACAAAAAGTTCATTCAAGTTTTGTACACAGAATTTATTTTGGATAACGACATCTTACATCACGTTCTACAAGAAAGAAGTATATTTTGGGATGATGATTTACCTTTTGTAGCAAGTTTTATTAAAAATCAAATTAACTTTTTGGATGAAAATAAAATAAGACCATTTGTAGTTGATGTATTTAAAAATTCTGATGATAAAAAGTTTGCAGTTCAACTATTTCGAAAAACAATTATTCATTCTGATGAATTTGATGAATTAATTCAGAAAAATGTAAAAAATTGGGAGTTGGAAAGAATAGCAAATATGGATCAGCTGTTGATAAAAATGGCACTTGCAGAAGTGATTTCTTTCCAAGAAATGCCAATAAAAGTTTCGTTTAACGAGTACATTGAAATTTCAAAATACTACAGCACCGAAAAATCGAAAGTGTTTATTAATGGAATTTTAGATAAAATTGTTTCTCAATTTAAAAGGGACGGTAAAGTTAAAAAAGTAGGTAGAGGACTTGTATAAAATGAGATATCTAATTTACTTTTTATTTTTTTTAGTTGCTTGTAATTCAGGTGAAAACTATCAAAATACTTCCAATTTAATTGATAACAATGCGCAAATTTCGGTTGAAAATAATATTTTCAATTTTGGTGAAATTATTCAAGGAGAAAAAGTGACTGCTCAGTTTACAATAAAAAATACGGGAAGTTCTGATTTGATAATTGTAAATGTAAAAACCTTATGCGGCTGCACGGCTGCAAGTTGGAATAAAAACCCTCTTACTTCTGGAACGGAAGAAGTTATAGAAGTAACTTTTAACTCTGAAAATAAGATTGGAAAACAAGAAAAAACAGTAAGTTTGCTGACAAATGCTACTCCAAACACAACAATATTAACAATAATTGGGAATGTAATTGTTCCTGAAAAAAATTAAAGAGATGAACACAATTTTATTACAATCCTCAACCGGAAACGGTCCATCACAATTATTATTTTTTGGATTAATTTTTGTAGTGATGTATTTTTTCATGATTCGTCCACAAATCAAAAAGCAAAAGAAAGAAAGACAATTTAGAGAAGAATTGAAAAAAGGTGATAAAATAGTTACTGTTGGTGGTATTCATGGAAAAATTATTGAATTAACCGACAATACAGTAGTTGTTGACTGCAATGGAACAAAATTAAAAGTAGAGAAATCTGCAATTTCAACCTATGTTGATTCTCAAATAGAAAGTTAGTCGAAAGTTAATTCGCAACTAATTGCTCTGTGATCTGATAATTCTTCAGAATGTGTTTTGTAATTGTATGAATTCATTTCTTTTTCATGAAAAATATAATCAATTCTTAAAGTAGGTATTTTGGTATAAGTTGATCCAATTCCATTTCCAGAATTGATAAATGCATCTGTTTTCCCTTCAGATAATTCTCTGTAAACATAAGAAACGGGAGTGTCGTTAAAATCACCACAAACAACAATTGGATAGGGAGAATTTTCCATGTGTTTTTTAATTTCTTTGACCTGTTCCGATCTCTTTACAAAGGATCTTTTTAATCTTCTGGTTATTCCTACAATTCCATTTTTTACTTTTTCCTTTTCAAGTGTTGGTGATTTTAAAAAATCAATATCATTTCTGGAAAATAAGTTTGATGTCAAATGAATATTGTAAACTCTTATGGTATCCGTTTTAATTATAATATCGGAAAAGATACATGTATTATGCATATCTTCCATTTCACTATTGATAGTGTCATTAATAATCTCATAATTACTATAAATTATCATATGTGGATTTTCTTTACTTCCCTCTAAATCTATTGTAGAATATTTAAAATTAGAATTTATATCTTTTTTAGGGTTATAGTATTCTTGAATGCAAAAAATATCCATTTCCTCTTTATCTGCAAACTTCATTATTTTTTCATCTATATTCTCAATTTTCAACCAATTCCTATTATTAAATAATCTTACATTGTAGGACATTATTTTTATCGAATTTTGTTTTGTTTTTGTAGTGTTATGAAAACTGATGTATCGGCTTAAATAGGGCAATGAAAATAATAGAATTACTATGTTTATTATCATGAAT
>Ga0233427_10002222_pt1 | contig 18713 bp, 16 predicted proteins | sample SI_118_April2016_5_FD_179885 | JGI IMG/M metagenome (GOLD analysis project Ga0233427, IMG submission 179885) | Seawater microbial communities from Saanich Inlet, British Columbia, Canada - SI_118_April2016_100_MG | ecosystem: Environmental > Aquatic > Marine > Inlet | place: Canada: British...
TGAACGGGGGTAGAAAGGAGTACTTTCTGTTTGAGGCGACTCAATTACTTCGCCATACAATTCTGAAGTTGAAGCTTGATAATATCGTGTCTTTTTTTCTAAACCTAAAATACGAATTGCTTCAAGTATTCTAAGCGCTCCTAATCCAACGGTATCTGCTGTATATTCTGGAGTTTCAAAAGATACTGCAACATGCGATTGAGCTCCAAGATTATAAATTTCATCAGGTTGAATTTTCTTGATTATACGGACCATGCTCATAGAATCAGATAAGTCTCCATAATGAAGAATAAACTTTCTTTCAAATTCATGAGGATCTTTATAAAGATGATCAATTCTGTCTGTGTTAAAAGATGAAGATCTACGTTTTATACCATGCACTTCATAACCCTTATCTAACAAAAACTCACTTAAATAAGCCCCATCTTGTCCGGTCACACCAGTTATTAATGCAACTTTATTATTACTCATAAATATTTCCTAAAATAAAATTTTACAAAAAACAAAAACAAAAACAAAAACAAAAACAAAAATACTAATTAAATGCGCTTAGTATTATATATTTCTATTGATATTAATACTTCTTTAATAAAAATTAATATCAATATTTTTTTATTCTTCTTTCAAACCAGACTTCTTTGAAGTCTTTACAGACTATATAATAAACCTTTTTGCTTTTTTGTAGATAAATAAATTATTAATCTAATTATATAAATAATGCATACCAAATTAGACTTTAACAACAAAACAATATTAATTACTGGTGGTGCCGGTTTTATCGGTAGCAATATCGCGTTTTATTTTCAAGAAAACTATCCGCTAGCTAAAGTTATAGTTTTCGATTGCTTTAGGAGTGAAGAATTATTAAGTAATGGAAATCTTAAAAGTTTTGGTCATTATAAAAATTTAGTTGACTTTAAGGGTACAGTAATTTGTGGAAATATCAATAATAAGCAAGATTTAGAAAGACTTAATGATTATCAAATTGACTATATTTTTCACCAAGCAGCAATATCAGATACTCGAGCATATGATCAAGAACTCATCATTAGAACCAATGTAAATTCTTTTTATGATTTAATTTCGATTGCTTCAAAAAATAATTCAACCATAGTTTATGCAAGTTCTGCTTCAACATATGGTTCACTAAAATCCCCTCAAACTATTGGTAATGAAGCTCCAGAAAATCCTTATGGTTACAGTAAGCTAGCGATGGATCAAATTGCAAAAAAATGCGAATATACCAACCCAGAATTGTGTATTGTAGGTCTTAGATATTTTAACGTTTATGGATCTAGAGAGTTTTATAAGGGCAAAACTGCCTCTATGGTAATACAGTTAGGCCATCAAATACTCGACAATATCGCACCAAGACTATTTGAAAAATCTGAAAATATTTTCAGGGATTTTATCCATATTGATGATGTCATCCAAGCAATAATTAAATCATGTCAATTACAAATAAATGGCTTATACAATGTCGGAACAGGAAAGCCTAGAAGTTTTCAAGATATCTCAGATATTTTACAAAAGGAATTAAATTCTGAACTTGGTAATCAATATTTTCCTAACCCCTATAATGGATATCAATATCACACTCAAGCAAATATTTTGACTACAAAAAACGACTTAGGCTACTCACCATTAATAACATTAGAGGAAGGTATTAAATCCTATATCCCTGAAATAAAAAAATTTCATGGGCAAGAATATACATGATTAATTTTAAAGGAAAATCCCCTAAAATATTAGTAATTGGTGATTTAATGATTGATCGCTATATATGGGGCTCATGTGAAAGAATTTCACCTGAGGCACCAGTTCAAGTGGTTAAAGTTGAAAATGAAAGTTCGTCGCTTGGTGGAGCAGGAAATGTCATTAATAATCTCCAATCGCTTGGTGCAAATGTTGATGTTATTAGTGTAATAGGTAATTGTGATATTTCATTAGAGCTTAAAGACTTATTGATTAATATTGGGATAGAAACAACTTATTTAATTATTCAAGATGATCGTAAAGCATCTAAAAAAAGTCGAATCATTGCCTCACATCAACAAGTAGTTCGCTATGACCAAGAGAGCACTGAAGAGATAAATGATGTATCTCAAGATAGCATTCTAAAAACATTTAATAAGCTTATCAAGAGCTATGATATAGTATTATTTTCAGACTATGGTAAAGGGTTATTTACAAAAAAACTTACTCAATCTTTAATTAATATTGCTAATAAGAACCATAAAAAAGTAATAATTGATCCCAAAGGATCTGATTATTCAAAATATAAAGGAGCCTATTTACTTACCCCCAACAAAAAAGAGGCGAGTGAAGCAACAAAAATTGATATTAAAAATGATTCAAGCTTAAAAAAAGCAATTATTCAGCTTAAAGAGGAATGTAATCTAACTATATCTCTTATTACTTTGAGTGAATTAGGTATTGGAATTTATGATAATAAGTTCCGAAAAATTCCTACTTATGCCCGAGAAATATTTGATGTAACTGGTGCTGGTGATACTGTATTAGCCTCTCTAGGTTATGCTTTAGCATGTAATGTTGATATAGATAGTGCAGTCGAATTTGCTAATTTAGCAGCAGGTGTAGTAGTGGGTAAAGTTGGAAGTTCAACATCAACAATTAATGAAATAATTGAATATGAATCAAGTATTAACCAATCTACAAGTGATAAACATATCAAATCTTTTAATGAGATTATTGAATTATCTTCTGAACTAAAATTGAAGGGGAAAAAAATTGTTTTTACAAATGGATGCTTTGACTTACTTCACTCTGGTCATGTTAGATACTTAGAAGAAGCTAAGAACTTTGGCGATACACTTATAGTAGGTCTTAATTCTGATTCATCTTTACGTACCTTAAAGGGCAAAGGTCGACCTATTAATGATGAAATGGATAGGGCTTATATCTTAGCAGCTTTAGAGGTTGTCGATTACGTAGTAATTTTTAATGAGGATACACCTTATAAATTGATTAAAGCAATCAAACCTAATACTTTAGTTAAAGGTGGTGATTACAAAGGCATTAAAGTAGCAGGTCAAGATATTGCGGAAGAGCTAAAATTAATTAGTTTTATTGATGGGAAAAGTACTACTAAAACAATTGAAAAAATTCAACAAATTTTTTAGCATATGAAAATAATTATTCGAAATGAATTCCAAGAACATTTAAAAGTTAGTAAAGCAACTTTAGAATCAATAATTGAGCCAATTGAAGCAGCTGCAAAAATTTGTATTAATGCCTTAAATAATGATAGAAAGATATTAATCTTTGGCAATGGTGGAAGTGCCGCTGATGCTCAACATATAGCATCAGAACTTGTTGGAAGATACAAAATACATAGAAAAGGTCTCGCTGCCATTGCACTCACAACCGACTCTTCAGCAATAACATCTATAGGAAATGACTTTAGATTTCTTCATATTTTTGACAGACAAGTTGAGGCATTGGCTAATAGTGGAGATGTAGCTATTGGTATTAGTACAGGTGGGACCAGTAAGAACGTAGTTAGCGCCATATCTTTAGCAAATAAATTAGAGTGCAAGACTATTGGCTTAAGCGGTAGAAGTGGTGGGAAGCTTAATAAATTGTGCGATATCAACCTTGTAGTTCCTGCAGAAGATACTGCAAGAATACAAGAAATGCATATTTTAATTGGCCATACTATTTGTCACTTAATTGATTTGGAATTTCAAGATTAATTTAAGCTCTTAACCGCATCCAAAACATCTGATGCTTCAAGAAGCTTCATACAATTATGATGCTTAAGAGGACAGGAACGCTTCATACATGGCTGACATTCTAAATCCTTCTTAACAATAATGCTCTTTTCATTCATCCACTGAGAGGTTTCCTTGTTATTAGTTGATCCAAAAATTGCTATAGTTGGAATTTGAAAGGCTGCAGCCAAATGCATCGGACCACTGTCTCCAGTAATAAATAAATCAAGATTAGCAATATGACTAATTAATTCATTAATAGAAGTTTTTGCAGCTAAATTTTGATAATTTTGAATGCCACTTTCAATTAATAACTTTTCAATATCTACAGCAATATCTTCTTCACCAAAACCTCCAAAAATAACAATATTATATTGAAGGGATAATTTGACACATACTTCAGCATACTCCTTGGGATACCAACGTTTAGCATCACCATAAGATGATCCAGGATTAATTCCAACAACTGGATTCGAATAATCAAAAGAAGAATTTAAACTTGGTTTTATATTCAATTTACCCGCTTTGTAATCTGTCTTTAGGCAATCGTTAATATAATGATTATATTTTTCAACCTGATGACAATTTTGATATTTATTTCTTTCAAATAGATATTTATTTTTACTTGATATAAGTAATTTAAAAATTCTTGATCGAAATGAGCCTCTAAAAGAGAAAAAAACATCAAATTTACCTAAATCTCTCGCAACTTTAAGTAGATATGTGTATTTCTTATTTAAAACCTCAACTTTTACAACTTTTGGATGATTATTAATTAATTCAATTGAAGTAAATGAACCAACTACAGTAATTTCAGGCTCATGATAGTAATTTACTATATTTTCAATAGCAGGTGTCGCCATTATAGTATCGCCAAGCCAAGTAGGAAGCTCAATTAGTATTTTCATTAAACTAGCTTATAGTGCTTTTTACTTAAATCTATACCAAAAAGTTTTTCAAACTTAATCATCATTCGATGTTTTTTCTGCTTTTTAGTTGATTTGTAGTTTGGGTCTACTTTGTATAATCCAGATTCCTTAGGTAACCACTCTTTAATTACTTCTGGATGCGATCCTTGAAATTCTGTAATAATTGATTGGTCCATTTGAGAATAATCAACCTTTACAGGATCTTTAGCCCAATATTTTTGTACTTTTTCACTCTTCAAATTCATTTGTTCTTGACTGCGTAACCATCCATAATGATAACAACTTACGCCTGTATGTTTTGCCCTTGGGTATCTACCTTGTTTATTACTATTTAATACTAACCAAAATAATCCATCGGGTGCATAGGACCTGACTGAATTTTTGATAATTCTAACTTCTGATCGATACCAACCAGGAGAATCAAGGAAGCTATTAGCGTTGCCATAAAAGTGATAAAAGTCAAAAACAAGAGCTTCAACACTAGAGTCATTTAAATGAATCTCCATGGATTTTTTTATTTTTACCAAATCTCTTTCATGATAGACTTCATCTCCTTCAATATAGAATGCCCAGTCACCTGTACAGTTATATTGTGCAATCATTTTTTGCTGGCCGTAGACAAAGCCACACTCCTGCATTGTATCGTTCCATTTTGACTTGATGATACGTATTTTTGAGCTATGGATTGACTGAATCATTAACAGTGTGTCATCTTCACTTTCACCCACATTTATAACAAATTCATCCACAATTGTTAAAATAGATTGAATTGATTCTACGAAAGGATATCCTAATATCTGACCATTTTTGATGAATGTAAACGCGCTAACCTTCACAATCAACCAAGTATTTAATTTCTCTATTGCCTAATTTTTGTGACATTTATTTACCTGTTTTAATATGCTTATCAATACCATTGTTACTCCAAATTAATTTGTTATTTAAAGTCTTTAAATATATTTGATGATTTTTCTCCAACATTTCTCTTGAAGTACCTTCATGATGTATATGATAACCAATTGCTTTAAATTTTAAATCTCTTCTTTTTATACCAATATTCATAAGTCTCACACCAAATTCACCATCTTCTCTGCCCCACCCAATAAAATCTTCATTAAAACCATTGACTTTTATACAATCATTTTTAAAAAAAGCCATATTACAAGTTTGTAGCAAACTTAATCTTTTAAACAATCTGGTGCCTGAAAATAGATAAGAAAATAGATTTGATCTTACGCTATTTCTCTTATTTTTAATGCCACCCTCAAATGACTTAAAATTAAGTTGCTTTGTCTTAAAAACTTTCTTTACTTTCTTTGCACTTAATTTTGCTCTAATACCTTGAACAAAATACCCGGGCTTTGAAAAAGAGCAATGATCACGAACAAAATCTTTATGTAGAATCATGTCGCCATCAATCAAAATTATATAATCACCAATAGCTTTTGCGATTGCTTTGTTACGAGATTTAGCTACTCGAAAGCCTTTATCTTTTTGCCAAGAATGAATTATTGGTATCGGTGACTTGTTACAAAGACTTTTAATTAATTTTCTTGTATCGTCTGTACTTCCATCGTCCGCAACAATTATTTCTACTGGCAAATAACTCTGTCTTATAGAACTCAAAATCACTAACTCTAATGCCTTCTCCCAGTTGTAAGTACTTATAATTAAGCTACAATCCATCTATATTCTCTTGATATAACGATTAATACCACTTTCACAATATTTAATATTATTTTCTATTGCAAGTTTTAGTAATAGATTATTTATTCTTAAAGATTCCTGTTTGTTTTGTGGGTGCCAAAGATGGTATTGAAGAGCATTAAATCTTAATGTTTTTCGATTAATACCACTATTAAGTAGGCGAACAACAAATTCACTGTCTTCCCTACCCCAACCAATAAAATCTTCATTAAAGCCATTGACTTTTATACAATCATCTTTGAAAAAAGCAATATTACAAGATTTTATACCTTTCAAATAATTCTTTTTAGAAGAAAAAATTTTTGATAATAAATTTGAACGAATTGCATTTTTTCTATTTTTTAATCCACTAGAAAAAAATGAAAAGTCTATCTTTCTAATATCTAATATTTTTTTCGATTTAACTTTAGTTAACAATACTCTAGATCCCTGGACAAAATAATTGGCTTGAGCATTTTTGATATGATCTTGGATAAATTTATGGTGCAGAATCATATCACCATCCACGAGTATAATATAATCGCTTCTTGACTTTACGATTGCTTTGTTTCTTGATTCTGCCACTCTAAAACCTTTATCTTCTTGCCAAGAATGGATAATGTTTAAATCCGAATCTTTTTGATACTTAGATATAACTGCTTTCGTTTCAGCTGAACTTCCATCATCAGCAATAATAACCTCATCAGGAATTATTGTTTGGCCTTCAATGCTCTTTAAAACTAATACCAAAGAGTCTGGCCAATTATAGGTAGTAATAATTAGAGTAAGGCGCATTCCTTGGTTATTTATTAGTTAAAATGTATATTTAAATTATAAGCCATTTAGATTTTAATAAAGCTATATGACAATATCTGCATATATTATTGCATTTAACGAAGTAGAAAAAATTCGTGACTGTATTAACAGCATTTTGTGGGTTGATGAAATTATTGTTGCAGACTCACATAGCACAGATGGAACAACTGAAATTGCTGAAGAAATGGGAGCTAAAGTAGTTCATATCCCTTTTAATGGTTATGGAGACTTACGAAACCAAGCAATTTCATATTGTAAGAGTGATTGGATTTTTAGCCTAGATTCTGATGAAAGATGCACCACTGATGTTCGAGATGAAATTCTTGCTCTTATTAAAGATGCACCTTTTGATATTTATCGTGTTCCAAGAAAGAATTTCTTTATGGGAAGGTGGATTAAACATGCTGGCTGGTACCCAAATTTTAGACAACCTCAACTTTTTAAAAATGGCAAAATGAGCTATACTATGGACTCCGTTCATGAAGGATACATAAGCCATAGTGATAAGGAAATTAGTGTTATTAAAAATATTATTTGGCAATTTCCATTTAAAAACACTGAAGAAGTAATGCATAAAGCCAATCGTTATTCAACTCTTGGTGTTAAAAAACTACAAGCAAATGGAGAAACTAGTAGTATTTTGAAAGCATTTCTTCACGGCTTTTGGTCGTTTATCAAGCACTATATATTTAAGCTGGGTTTTTTAGATGGTGGACCAGGATTTGTAATTGCATTTGGCAATTTTGAAGGGACATTCTACAGATATATTAAATTAATGGAAGCTCAAAAAAACTGGAAAACTCCTAGCACTAGCCCAATCCAAAAACCTCAGCAATGATAATACCAGTAATTTTATCAGGTGGCAGTGGCACAAGATTATGGCCACTTTCTAGAACACTTTTTCCAAAGCAATTTTTCAGTCTATTGAATGATACAACTCTTTTTCAAGATACAATTTTACGATTGCCAGAAGATTTATCAGACCCACTAATTATTTGTAATGAAGAACATAGGTTTTTAGTTGCTGAACAACTTCGTCAAATTGGATCTAATAATAGTGGCATTATTTTAGAGCCTACTGGGAAAAATACTGCACCTGCAATTGCCCTTGCAGCATTAAAATTAATTGACAATAGTCAAGATCCATCACTCCTTGTTTTATCTGCAGATCACCTTATTAATGATAATAAAGCATTTCAAAAAGCAATTAATATAGCTAAAACTTATTCGGAACAAGGGAAATTAGTTGCTTTTGGCGTGAAACCGACTAAGCCAGAAACAGGATATGGCTATATTGAAGTTGACAATTCCCTTGACACCAAATGTTACGATATTCAGTCATTCAAGGAAAAACCAAATCTAACAAATGCAAGAAACTACCTAGACTCTGGGAGCTATTATTGGAATAGTGGCATATTTATGTTTAAAGCTTCTGAATATCTTGATGAGTTAAATAAATTTGAACCAGAGATACTTTCTATTTGTAGAAAATCATACAATAAGACCGATAAAGATTTAGATTTTTTACGAATCAATAACGAAGAATTTAATAATTGCCCTGAAAAATCCATTGACTATGCTGTAATGGAGAAAACTAAGAATGGAGTAGTTATCCCTTTGGAAAGTAATTGGAGTGATATTGGCTCATGGGATGCACTATGGGAAGCGAAACACAAAGATGATAATAACAATGTTATTACAGGAGACGTGATACTTGAGAAAGTCACAAACTCATATATTCAAGGTACTAATCGCTTATTGTCTGTTATTGGTTTATCAGATATAGTTGTTATTGACACTCAAGATGCATTATTAGTTGCGGATAAAAAAAATGTTCAAAATATAAAAAATATTGTTGAAAAACTAAAAAATGAAAAGAGAGGAGAAATAATCAATCATCGCAAAGTATATAGACCCTGGGGATATTATGACTCGATTGATTCTGGGCAGGGCTTTCAAGTAAAACGTATTTCAGTTAATCCTGGCTCAAAACTATCTCTACAAAAGCATCAACATCGCTCTGAACACTGGGTTGTCATCAATGGAATTGCTCAAGTTACTTGTGGAAAAAAAGTATTTAAATTGAAAGAAAATCAATCAGCATATATTCCTAAGGGTGAAATTCATCGACTAGAAAATCGCGAAAAAACTCCATTAGAAATTATTGAAATACAAACTGGCGATTATTTAGGTGAAGATGATATTATTCGACTCGAGGATGACTACGAACGAAATTAGCTGCGTCATTGTACTTTTTTAATATTTTCTGAACTGAAATATTATTAACATTACTCTTATCATAAAGAGAAAAGGCACGAATAGATTCAGTTAATTGCATCTGATCTGTGAGCTTAGCAAATAATGCTACTATCGGAGTATTAACAGCGTTTGCTGAATGCATAAGGCCACCATCACAGCATAATAAAATTTGAGCTTGTTTAATGATTTGAGATGTTTGGTTAAAAGTAAATTTTGCTACAAAGTTAATTACATTGTAATTAGAAAACTTATCAAATATAACTTTTGCACTCTCTTTAGCGTTGTCTGAACCGATAAGAATTATATTTATATTATTATCTCTACTTATTAATTTCTCAATTATGCAATCCCACTTATTGTAAGTTCTATAATTCCATTCACCTCCAATCACGATTGCAATAAAGCTAGATGGAAGTTCAACTTTTTGAATTAGTTTTTGATCGGCTCTTGAGATTGAAATTGAAGTTCTGGCTATTTCATTAAGTTCATTTTCGTTTTTGACATAACCTAACAAATTGTTCATTTGATGAAAACTAAAAAGTACGCGATTAACTTCAGGACCATTGTAATAACCAAACATTCCAACAAAAGGTGTTAAGCGAGCTATTTTAACTTTAATATCAATACTCCTCGTGCTGTAGGAATCGAGAATCACCAAGTCATATCTGCATTCACCAAGCTGTTTTATATCATTAAAGACTTTTGAGAATATAAAATCATCTTTATAAAGGTGTGAATTTTTTCTATCTGTAAATAAATCTACTTTTCTATCATTTAACATTATCCTACTAGATAAATCCATTAAGCTATCACCCAAACTTGGAGCAGAAATATTAATCCATAAAATTTCTTTATACTCTGGCAAAATATTACATATTTCCAAGGAATTTTGACCCTTCAAATGAATATATATGAAGCGTTTAATAAACTTAATCCAAGGCTTAATAAACGTTTTTTTATCAAGAAACACTTTAGTATAATTTGGTATATCAAACTTAAATGGCAGGATATATGTTTTTTCAAAGCCCAACATTTTGATACCAATTCTCCACTTCATTAAAAATCACTTTAGGGTTGATTTTATCTAAGCATTCACTTTTGCCACTATTATTACACCCCGCTTTGCCACAGGCAACACATGGCATACTTGCTTGAAAAATTGTAATATTGCCGTAATCTTGTATAGGTTTATCTTCTGTTGCTGATATTTGTAACTCATTTGACCAGGGTGACCACATAGTTAAAATAGTTGGGCCAAATATAGCAAAAACACGCTTATTTTGAGCTGCAGCAATATGCATATTTAAAGTATCCATTCCGATAAATCCTTGAGAAAGTGCACTCAAGGCAATATATTCATTGATAGAAGTTTGGCCAATCCAATTAACAACATTATCTAATATTGGTAATGTTTTCTTTATAGCTAGATCAAATTCATTATTTCCACCAGTGACTATGATTGGAATTTTTAATTGATTTAATAAATCTAATAAATTATTTCTTAGATTTTGTGAATAAAGTTTGTAGTTATATTGAGCAGATGGATGAAAAATCAAAAATTTACTTATATTTAGTTTTTCAAGTTTTTTCATAACCAAAACAGTATCTCTCTGATTAATAATCGGAGCAGGTTGTTTTTTGGATACCTTAATTTTCAAGCAGTTGAGTGGCTCCAAATTGTTTAACAAGATATGTTTTTTACTGTCCCAATTGTAAGAACGCTTAAGTAATAAATTTTTCCACCAAGCCAGTTTTTTATTTGCTTCTACACAACCAATCGCATATTTACTTGCCAATAGAGCATATAAAACACTGCGATCACTGGCAGTTAAATTAATACTTAAATCGTACTTTCTAAATATTTTTTGAACAATTTCTTTCTCTTGTTTCCATCTTTGTTTTTTTTTCTTTTGATAAGAAAAAGTATGGATACAATTGACATATGGAAGAACCCTTGCTACTGGCAAAGTATCATCATTAACAAGCAGGTCAATCTGTGGAGTTTCATAATGTTCATAAAAGGCTTTAATAAGAGAAGAGCTTAAGAAAACATCTCCATTAGATCGCTGAATTATTATCAATATTTTTTTAGGTTTTTTCAAAATCTTTATACAAAAAAGAACTAAAAAATACGTACATCAAGGTTGTGTAATGCCCCAAAAGATAAGAATCACTCAGCATCAAAACTAAAAATAATAATGGCAAAGTGAAACCAACATCTTGAATAAATTTAATATGTGAATTGAAAGAGAGCTTAATTTGATAATAAAAGATACTTAACATACTAAACAGCCCTACTAATCCCAGTTGCATTGTAACTAAAATGTACATATTATGTGGATTAGTCGTATTTGGCATTGATGGATGCGGTGTATTAATTTGATTAATTTTTTTGTACTCTCTAGGAAAATCTCCTGTGCCAATGCCAATAATTGGATTTTGCTTAATTACATCAAGTGAATTCTTAAAATAATTAATTCTTACTCCAACAGAACTATAATATTGATCAGAAGATTCTGTTACTTCTATTATTGCTAAATCAACCCTTTTTTGAAAAAGATCACTAAATTGATAAGCAGTAATGACTATTGAAGGCATCATTATCAAAATTACCAATAATGATTTTATTCTTTGTTTGTCAAAAATCTGAAAAATCAATATTGCCAACACTAAAAAAAAAGTGACTTGACCTGCACGTCCAGCAGTAATAAACATGTTAACTGTCATGCTAAACGCAAAAAAACTATAGAAAAAAAATACTAAATTAGACAATTTTTTATTAAAAAATAATTGATGAAGAACTAGATAAATAGCAAATGCTAATATTGGGTTGTAAGAAATATGACTCATAAATGGAGTTGGATTTAAAACTGTTGCATTTTTAAAAGGCCCCACTATTTCAAACCAAATAAGGTATGAAATAATTTCAGTTACTGCAATTGCTAGTAAAAATGCATAGACATATACATTAATATATTCTTTTTTAACTATCGTAAAAAGAACTGGAAGTAATAATATAAAATACCACATTTTATGAAGAATATGAAAGCCCCAACTAATATCTTTTGTCCAAATCATTCCAATAATATGCAGAAAATAAAACACTATAGAAGCTATCAATAACTTACTACTAATTATTTGATTAAATTTAGATTTATAATCACCCGAAAGCAACCATAAAAAACAAATAATCACAATAATTGTATTAGCTCCAGAAACAGTTAGAGGTAAAAGAAATGCCAAAGCTATCAATAAATATTGATACGTTTTATCTAGAACTAAGTTTCCAAGCATGAGAATCCTTTACAATATCTCTTAAATATTAAATCAGATTATACTCATCTTAAATTATGCCTATAAAAACTATTTTTCTTGACCGAGATGGTGTAATCAATAAAGAGATAAACTATTTACATAAAATAGGTGACTTTGAATTTATTGATGGTGTTTTTGAGACTTGTCAGTATCTAATAAGTCTAAATTATAAAATTATTATAATTACAAATCAGTCTGGAATTGCTCGTGGTTATTACACTGTGAATGACTTTCAAATTATAACTAACTGGATGATAACTCAATTCAAGAAAAATGCTGTTAATATTTTAGATGTTTTTCATTGCCCTCATTTTCCTGATTCAAATTGTAATTGCAGAAAGCCGAAACCTGGCATGCTCCTAGAGGCAAAATATAAGCACAATATAGATATGCAAAACTCATGGCTAATAGGAGATAGAGAAGTTGATATTATTGCAGCAAATAGCTCGGGGATAACTAATACTATTCTTGTTAAAAGTGGCCATAAAATTAATGAAGTAGATTCAAATGCAAAATACATTCTTGAGTCAATTCATCAATCAAACGAAGTGATTATTAACTAAGGCTTTCTTTATTGATTTAATAAGTCTTGAGAAACCTTTAGTATCTCTTGAACATTGATATCCTTTATTGAATTATCATTTTTATCTATTTTGTAGGTGTTTACTTCAGATTTTGATTCAATAATTTGATTTACTTTTGTTACATAAGAATTTCTGTATCCTGGGGTAGGACCAAATAGAGTGATTGATGGAACATTTAATGCCCAGCCTATATGAGTTGGACCAGTATCTGGACCTATTATAAGGTCCACCTGAGAAATTAGTGATATTAATGAATCTATAGACAATTTATCACAAACATTTACACTTGGAGATATTTCTTTTATTTTATATGCCATTATTTTTTCTTCTCTATCTCCCCAAATAATAAGAAAATTAGCATCAATTAAAGTTGTAAATTCAGCTAAATTCGAGACCGGATAGCATTTCGATTTATGAGATGCCCCAGGAACTAATAAAATATTTTTTTTTGTATTTGATATGTCAATATTTAAATGTTTTTGGCTTGAATGCAAAAAAGGAAGTTTATGTTCAATTTGTTGTTTACTAACATTCAATCCTAATGCAAACCCAATGAGCGCAACATTGCGTTCGATAACATTTTCATCATATCCATAATTAAAAGTTTTATTATAAAAAATTGAAGCAATGCTTTCTCGTATTGAAGATTTATTAAAGCCTAAGGTTATAGGAGAAAGCATCAAACGAGAAACCAATGCCGATTTAATTAAGCCTTGCATATCAATTACTAAATCATAGGAACCAAACTTTCGAATCTTTCTTAGTTGATTTATAAGTAAGAAAAGCGATTTTTTCTTTCTAGCTTTTTTAATATTTACTTCGTGAACCTGATTAATATCTGGATGAAACTCTAACAACTCTTTAAAGTCTTTCTCTACCACCCAATCAATCTCTATTTTTGGATAGTGGTTCTTTATAAACTGCAAAACAACCATAGCATGAACAATATCACCTAAGGACGAGAGTTTAACTATAGCTATTTTCATAAAAAGTATTTTACAACGGCATTCACTTTCTAAGCGTCACATATTAAATTAAGCTTTAATGATATAATTTACAAAGCTACGATTATCCTAAGAATTGATATAAATGAATTCTCAAAATACAGAACAAAAGCCTACCAACTTCATACGTAATGTCATTAATGAAGATCTTTCAAATGGCAAACATTCAAGCATTAAAACACGCTTCCCGCCTGAACCTAACGGCTATCTTCATATTGGTCATGCAAAGTCTATCATCCTCAACTTTGGAACTGCAGCAGATTATGATGGAGATTGCAACTTAAGATTTGATGACACTAACCCTATTAAAGAAGATATTGAATACGTCAATTCTATTAAAAAAGATGTCAATTGGTTAGGGTTTAAATGGCATGGTGAAGTTAAATTTAGTTCCAGTTACTTTGATATATTTTATCAATGTGCAGAAGAACTTATTTCAAAAGATTTAGCCTATGTATGTTTTTTAAGTGCTGATGAGACTCGAGAATATCGAGGGACACTAAAAAAACTAGGCAAAAATAGCCCTTATCGAGACACAAGTATTGAAGAAAATTTAATTCTTTTTAGGAAAATGAAAGCAGGTGGTTTTAAGGAAGGTGAATGTGTATTGAGAGCCAAGATTGATATGGCCTCAAGCTTTATGTGTATGCGAGACCCTACTCTTTATCGAATTCGCTTTGAAACGCACCATCAAACAAATGATGAATGGTGTATTTATCCAATGTATGATTTTGCCCATTGCCTTGGTGATGCTATTGAAAATGTTACTCATTCTATATGCACCTTAGAGTTTCAAGACAATAGAAGAATTTATGACTGGACTTTAGAACATTTGGATAAATTTAACAAAATTGATAGACCTCGTCAATACGAATTTTCTCGTCTTAATCTAGAATACACAACAACTTCTAAAAGAAAATTAAAGCTTCTAGTCGATAATAATCATGTTTCTGGATGGGATGACCCTAGAATGCCAACAATTTCAGGTCTTCGTCGAAGAGGTTACACAGCTGCATCAATTCGAAACTTTTCTGAGCGTATTGGAGTTTCAAAAGTTAACAGCTTAACTGATATTTCAATTTTAGAATCATCAATTAGAGATGATCTAAATAATAGTGCTCCTCGTTCAATGGCTGTAATTAATCCAATAAGATTAGTGATTGAAAACTACCCAGTAGATAAAATTGAGTCTATAACAGCCCCTATTCATCCCCAAAATGAAGAGATGGGAACTAGAGAAATTTTCTTTAGTCGTGAAATATACATCGATAATGATGACTTTAAAGAAGTATCTCCAAATAATAAATATAAACGATTAGCATTGAATAAAGAGGTGCGTCTAAGAAACTCTTATATTATTAAGGCCTCACATTTTGATACCGACATAGATGGAAATGTAAAAACTATTTATTGCACTTATGAACCAGGAACGTTAGGGAAAAATCCTTCTGATGGTCGAAAAGTTAAGGGTGTTATTCATTATGTAGAAGCAAGCACTGCTATTAGTGCTGAATTTAGAATATATGACCGACTTTTTTTAGACTCAAACCCAGCTAAATTTGATGACCTATTATCTACACTTAACCCTAACTCACTGAATATAAAAAATGGATTTGTAGAACCAAATTTATCAGATGCTAAAGCTGAATTAGCATACCAATTTGAGCGAGAGGGATATTTTTGCCGAGATAGTGAATCTAAAGGTCTGGTTTTTAATAAAACAGTAGGCCTCAGAGATACATGGAATCAATAATCTAATTTTTGCAACCAATCAGCAACTTGCTTTACTTCTGAATACTTAGTTAAATCAATCTGGAGAGGTGTGACTGAAACATAGTTATTAGAAACTGCGTGGAAATCAGTTCCCTCTCCATTATCAGCTTCTTTTCCATTTTCACCAATCCAATATAAAGATGGATCTTTTTCATCTTGTATACTTGGTTCAGATTTGTGGCGATTACCTAGGCGAGTGCTTTTAATACCTTTGATCTGATTAAGTGCAATATCTGGAACATTAACATTAATGATGGTGTTATAAGACAAAGGCGCTTTATCAATTTGAGTAACTAGGCTCTTGGCGATTGCTCCTGCTGTTTCAAAGTGTTGACACTTAAAACTTGCTAAAGAAATTGCGATTGATGGCAAGCCTAAAAAACGACCCTCTATAGCACCTGCAACTGTTCCCGAATAAATAACATCATCTCCAAGGTTTGCACCAAAATTAATACCTGTAACCACTAAGTCAATTGATTCCTTAATAAAACCACACAAAGCTAAATGGACACAATCGCTCGGTGTTGCATCAATTGCATAAATATTTTTGTCAATTAGAATTGGTTTTAATGGCTTACCAAGAGTCAATGAACTACTGGCAGCTGACTTATTTTTATTAGGAGCAACTACAATAACCTCTGCAATTTCACTCAGAGACTTTAAAAGCTGTTTGATGCCCTTAGCTTGATAGCCATCATCATTACTTATAAGGATTCTCATTAAGAGAGTTTTAAAGTAATCTTGTCTTTGCTAACACCTACTTTAACAGTACCTCCAGTGCTCAATTGCCCAAAGAGCAACTCATCAGCGAGTGGTTTACGGATCTCTTTTTCAATTAATCTCATCATAGGCCGGGCACCCATCATAGAATCATAGCCATTTTTTGCAAACCATTTGCGAGCTGATTCAGAAACTATTAAAGAGACATTCTTTTGCTCAAGTACATCCTCAAGCTCGAAAATAAACTTATTCACTACATAAACAACGACCTCTTCACTAAGTTTATTAAAGTAAATAATTTCAGAGAGTCGATTTCTGAACTCTGGAGTAAAAATCTTTTTTAACTCACCTTCATAATCAAGAGAATGGTCTTGCTCATTAAATCCTATAGAGGCTCTTTGAACACTATGAGCCCCCACATTTGAAGTCATCACAAGTATTACATTACTAAAGTCAACTTCACGACCATTCGAATCAGTGAGTTTTCCATGATCCATTACTTGTAATAGAATATTGAAAATATCTGGATGAGCTTTCTCTATCTCATCTAATAAAAGGACTGCATAAGGATTACTGTTAACTGCCTCAGTTAATAAACCACCCTCGTCATATCCTACATATCCTGGTGGAGAGCCTATAAGTTTAGAAATCGAATGCCTTTCCATATACTCGGACATATCGAAGCGTAATAATTTAACGCCCATAATTCTTGAAAGCTGCTTGCAAATTTCAGTTTTACCAACACCAGTAGGACCAGCAAATAAAAAAGAACCCATTGGCTGTTCAATAGGTGAAAGTCCGGAGCGAGAGAGTTTTATGGCAGTTGATAGTGACTCAACTGCACTATCTTGACCAAAAACGCCTAGCTTAAGATTATTCTCTAGGTTAATAAGTAGAGACTTATCATCACTATTTACTTGACGAGAAGGAATGCGAGCTAGTTTAGCTACAATATTCTCTATATCAGAGACACCAATGTTGATTTTGCGCTTTGATTTAGGCAGTATTTGTTGAAGAGCACCAACCTCATCAATTACATCAATCGCTTTATCTGGTAATCGCCTATTACCTATATGTCGATGAGTTAACTCTGCAGCAGAAGCCAAAGATGCAGATGAGTACTTAACTTTATGATGAGATTGATAATATTTTTTAAGTCCATGAAGAATTTTGATAGTATCTTCAACTGAAGGTTCCTCAATATCAATTTTTTGAAAACGTCTTGTTAGAGCATGATCTTTTTCGAAGACCTTACGGTATTCATCATAGGTTGTAGAGCCAATACACTTAAGAGTACCATCTGCTAAAGCTGGCTTAAGTAAATTAGATGCATCCAAAGAGCCTCCAGAGACACTTCCAGCGCCAATCAAAGTATGAATTTCATCAATAAAAAGCACTGAATTTTTATCTTTTTTAAGATCTGTAAGAACTGATTTTAAGCGTTTCTCAAAATCACCTCGATACTTTGTACCTGCAATTAGAACACCAACATCTAGTGAGTATATAGTTGTATTCTTAAGAATTTCAGGCACTTGTCCATCTACTATTCTCTTAGCTAGTCCTTGAGCAATTGCAGTTTTTCCAACACCAGCTTCGCCAACGAGTAATGGATTATTTTTACGCCGTCTTGATAAAACTTGAACTGTCCGAAGAACTTCCTCAACTCTTCCAAGAAGAGGATCAATCTCACCAAGTCTCCCTTTTTCACACAAATTAGTTGTAAATGATTCAAGAGAGGATGGTTTAGTTTGTTTTTCACCTTCAACTTTTTTTGTTTCCTCTCTTGGAGTATCAGCCAACTGAGAAGAAATTCCCTCCATAACATCCAGTCTAGATATGTTATTAAGTTTTAACATGTATACAGCATGAGATTCTTTCTCAGAAAAGATACTT
>Ga0233427_10002223_pt1 | contig 18711 bp, 16 predicted proteins | sample SI_118_April2016_5_FD_179885 | JGI IMG/M metagenome (GOLD analysis project Ga0233427, IMG submission 179885) | Seawater microbial communities from Saanich Inlet, British Columbia, Canada - SI_118_April2016_100_MG | ecosystem: Environmental > Aquatic > Marine > Inlet | place: Canada: British...
ACTAAATAAAATGAACCAATTATGAATCTAGAATTCCTATCAAAAAAAGCTATCGAATCATCATACGTCAATACAGGAAATATATAGGACAAGACCCATACTATCGAAAAGATAAAGAATATCTTAACTAACTTATCATCGTTTTTAAAAAAGCCTAATAAACTTTCTTTCTCTTTAATAAGGATTGAAGAGAATAGCAAAATAAATACGGGGTCAGCTAACGAAAAACTTTGATGCTGGAATATTCTGAACTCAATAAGGCAGATATATAATATTGCAAGTATTAGAACTATATTATCAATTTCAAAAATTTTATGGCTTGAGAAATAAGATTTAAGTATCATATTTAAAATTTATATGAAAAGTAAAAGGGTTTCAAAAAAGTTATTAGTAAAAAAATCATAACATAATCAAAATTTAAATCCTTGACACATAAATCTTACAACATCATCTACATCATACCTTGCTTTCCACCCCAAGTTTATTTCGGCTTTTCTGGGATTTGCATAGTTCTCTTTTATGTCTGATAATCTAATTAATGTCGGATCAATTTCTAGATATTTTTGCCAATCTAGATTATAAAAATTAAATACTGCCTCCACAAAATAAAGAAGCGAGACACTTCTGCCTGTTCCAATAATATAGTCATCTGCATTCTTTGAGCGCAACATCAACCACATAACTTCGACATACTCTGGGCCCCAACCCCAATCCCTAATAATATTAGTATTACCTAAAATCAATTTTAATTTTTCTTTATTTGCTATTTTATTAGCAGTTTGAACAATTTTTTGAGTCACAAAAAATGTTGGCCTTAAGTTAGACTCATGATTGAAAAGAATTCCATTACAAGCAAACATATCATAAGAATTACGATAATTGATTACTGCCAAGTGAGCTGCTGATTTTCCAACAGCGTATGGACTCTTAGGGTTTAATGGACTAGATTCTATTGCTACATCTGATCCTAAATCACCAAAACATTCACTAGAGCTAGCGTTATAAAACCTAATTTTATTTGAAACTAATCTGATTGCTTCGAGCAAGTTAAGAGTGCCAAGGACTAGACTTTTAATTGCCTCTTCAGGATTTTCATATGAAAATGAAACAGAGCTTGGTCCAGAAAGATTATAAATTTCATTTGGTGTGATTTTTTCAATTAATTTTATTACAGCTTTCAAGTCATTTAATGAAACAGAGACTATCTCAACTGAATCATCTATACCAAGCAACTTTAAGTTATTATAACTAGAAGCTGATGCACTCCTTGAAGTTCCAAAAACTTCATACCCTTTTTGAAGCAGAAATTTTGCAAGATAAGAGCCATCCTGTCCTGAGATACCACATATTAAAGCCCTCTTCATACTAAAATACCCTATTTATAATTATCATAAATTCTAAGAGTTTTTGCTGCACATTTTTTCCATGAAAACTCTTTTGAACGCTTTACTCCAGAGTCTACCATCTGATTGTAAGTTGAAGCCGAAGAAACAACTTGTTCTATTGCATCACTTATTTCACTGGGCTCATAAGGGTTAAATAAAATTCCAGCATCACCTACTACTTCAGGTATTGAGCTTGTTTTAGAGCACACTACTGGACACCCCTGAAACATGGCCTCCAAGGGCGGAATACCAAAACCCTCATATAGGGATGGGTATACAAAAATTGCTGCAGCCGAATATAAATAGGACAACATCTTATCATCACCTTCAAAATACTTTATAAATTTGATTTTAATTTTCATTGAGATTATAAAATTTAACTCTTGCTTTGAAAATTTTCCTCCACCAAAACAAACGATAAAAAAATTATTTCTTAGAATTTTGGAGTTTGCATATGCGATTATTAGGTTTTTGAAGTTTTTGTACCCGCCTCTTTTTCCAACAAATAAAATGAATGGCTCAGGTATATCAGGATATGTATCGCCAGAAACCTTTAATGTCAGGGAATTCCCCAAGTGAACAACTGATGTTTTACCTTCATCAATACCAAGTATTTCGATTAAATCCTTTTGAGTATTCTTTGAAATACAAATAACGTGTTCAGCTCTTTTAATAGAATTAATTTTATTCTGTTTAGTTTTATCATTAGTAGTAAACATACTTGGAAATTTTTCATGCACCATATCAAAAACTGTTACTATGTTTGCAGCTGACTTTGGACAATTATTTTGACTTGAATAGTAAGTTTCGTGATAAATATTTATATCATCTCTAGGATAAATAAACAGCTTTGATGCTAACGAGTTCAACCGTGTAATAATTTGCCCTACATTGTTTGGACCAATTACCTTAAACCCATTCGATTGGCTTTTTAAAAGATATTCATTTATGTAGAATGGAGAAAAAACTTCTATTTTATTATCTGATATGTTCTCAATATTTCTTGCAAGCTCATAAAAATAGCGCGAAATACCGCCATATTTTTGAACGCTAAAAATCTGATGTCCAAATACTATTTTCATTAAATAAATCCCATTAAATCGAAAATAATTTTGAAATCTTTTCTAAATTATTGCTCTCTATGTCAAGGAGTTTTAAATGTTTGATTTCATTTAGCTGGCTGGCTCTATCAAAAAAATTTAAATCCCCATTTTTGTTTCTAGATTCTCTAAACCTTGACTCAATAAAATCATTTTTTACCTCAAGTGGAAAGCCCTCCCTAAGATCATTTCTTATGAAAAAAGCATTATTACCTGCACTATTTGAACCAACGAAAGAATAACCTTTTTTAGTAGCTAAATTTTTTAAAGCCGAGATTGAACAACCAAAATATAAATTAGAATAATGAAACTCATTTCTTACAAAAAATGGATCATAAGGAATGGTAACTGATTTCTCTCCGCCAAATAAATTGTTATATTCACATATAACAATCCTTGGGTTTATAACCTCAATAGATTCCCATATCCAATAATCATTTCCATCAATATCAATACTGAGCAGTCCTATATCCTTTTCATTTGTATACGATGAAATTAAATCATTGATATTATCTTTAGTAATAAAAGCTTTCAAAGGTGTCAGATTATATTTCCACATAATTTCATCTTTATTAATATAATCTATATTATCCTTTGATCCATCAATTACTAATCCACTCCAGTTAAATTTCTTTAAGAGGAACCGTGTATTAGATTCAGTATAGTTTTCTACTCCGAATTCAATAAACACATTATTTTCTATCTTAAGCCTACTAACTAAAAAGGCAATAATTCCATCCTCTTCCCACTGAGAATATACTTTAAACTCGACATCTGATAATTTTTCTATGTTGTCGTTGGCAAGCATATTTTGAACACTGAGATGTCCATTAATCATTAGAATTGCATCTTGTTTTGCTTCAAGTGTTGCAAGCAGCCTTCTAATAATTTTATTAAATATATGTTTAATATGTCTCATTATTTTTTATAGTTATTGAGAAGTGTTAGAAATTCTCTGATTTTTAATAAAAAAAATTAAGTGAACTAAGATAATTATATAGTCAACTCTTGAATCACTCTTTATAAAACTTAAGTCAGACTTCCAATACTCATAACACTCCTAAAAAATTAAAAAGAGTCATTCTAGATTGTTCAATCTTAGTATCTATAAGTGGCTGAAGAGAGTCGTAATTAATATCATCATGTGTCAATTCATCTTCACTATGATAAAAAATCCGATCAGAAAGATTAAATTCATGCAACAAAGAAGATATTTTATTATAACTAGCTTTATTGGGTGAAGAGATAAATTGCTTCCTGAACTTAACAGAGAATACAACACCATGAAAAGAACTTGTGACAACAAATGTTGCCTCACGAATAAGAACGAGCCATTGAAATGGATCAATAGTTAATAAGTTAATATCAGCACAAGCATGATAGTTCCCCAAAGAGACAATCTGTAATTTTTTATCCTTACAATAATCTATCAATTCATCATGTCGCTCATCAATAATACCACCCGGAGAATATAATAATAAGTAGTCATCTTCTAATCCACTTGGAATTTTAGTATCAGCCATCTCCTTATTAAACCCGTACAACATGGTTGGATCTAGAACTACAGGAACATCTAAACCTAAATTATTAGATATAACTGTTTTAGAATTTTCATCTCGCACTGATATTAAGTCAAACTTACTTATAAGCTCCTTAACCTCAGCTGGTAATTCAACATCTCTATTAAGCCAGCCAAAACTTGCCGCATATGAAGCAAATTTAGTTGCTGATAAGCCTTTACCAAAATATGTTAAATCATATCCTACAAGAGGATTAGTATAGTTCCAAACCTCATCGCTACCAATAATAATATAATCATATTTTTTATGTTTTAATGAACTATTAATCCATGTGAATTTTGATAGCTCCATTTGTTTTAATAGTTTTTTAAAATTACGTATTTTCTGAATATTAGAAAAAAGAATTTTTGGATTGATGCGGAGCAAAAAATATCTATACTCAAGTAGCCAATGCCGAAAATTTTTATAATTTATAACTTGTGCATCTAATCCTTGATCATCAGTCACTTTATAAAGAGCATAGCACTGCAAATAAGCACCATAATTTATTCCACTATGATAGTTCAATATTCCTATCTTTATTTTTTGATTAGTCATTTTTTTTCAATATAAACGTCATTTTAAATTTTGATATCACTACTAATAATTTTACGTGATGTATGGGTAATTCCTAGGCATGAACGTATATCTAGTTAATTCGATTTGGATGGTATTTCATAAAATATAAAACTTATAATAGTGCTTCAAGTTTTTAATAGTGGTGTTAAATCAATGATTCCTGAAATAATGACCTCCACAACTTCGTTAGAATGTTCAGTAGAGAGAAAAATAATTCCATTAGAATTAACAAATATATTTTTTTTAAAAAGTAATTGTTGATAAAAAAAACTCTGTGTAGAAAAATCTAATTCATGTAAATCTCTATCCTTCCTGGACTTTACAGGATAATCGGTAAAAATCAATTTCAACATAGAGCCTATACCAATCATTCTTAAAGGCAAATTATTTTCTATACAGAATGTATTTATAGATTTTTTTATGTAATCACCTTTCTTGTTTAAATCAGGATATATCTCATTTCTATTTTTTATTAAATACTTTAGCAAAGTTTTTGTGGTACTCATGGTGAGAGGATTCGCAGAAAAAGTACCTCCCAAAAAAACTGGTATTTTGCTTTGATTGCTATTAATTGCAGCCATTACTTTAGATTTACCTGCAACTACACCAATTGGAAGGCCTGCCCCAATAGTTTTCCCATAAGTCACAATATCCGGTATTACCCCATAGTATTCAATGCAGCCACCTAAAGCGACTCTAAAACCAGTAATAATCTCATCAAAACACAACAAGATGTCGTTATCATCGGTCACATTTCGGAGATTTTTTAAAAAATCTAACATATCATCTCTTGGATTAGATCCTTGAGATGGTTCAATAATTACCATTGCTAAATCATGCTTATTTTTCCTAATAAGATCAAAAGCATCATTATGATTATATGGCAAAACAATAACATTATTTTTAAAATCATCGGGTATGCCAGCTGATTTATGTTGGGCTAAATAATCATTTGAGTAGTAATCGTGATCATATACAAATAATTCATTGCCTCCATGCCATGAGCCACTAAAAATTGCAATTTTCTTTCTATTTGAATATGCTCTAGCTATTCTTGCAGCTCTCATTGTCGCTTCAGAGCCAGTATTACAAAAAACAACTGAATCGATGACATTAGGAATGCATTGCTGAATAAGCTCTGCAACTTCATAAGTATGTTTGTTGAATGTGGTGTACAAAACACCTTTTTTTAACTGATTTTGAATTGAATCAGTAATCACTTGAGGAGAGTGTCCAAGAATATGAGTACCACATCCTAGAGTGGTATCAATGAACTTATTTTGGCCAATATCCTCTATAAAGCAACTATAGGCTCTCTCTATAATTACTCTAGGATTTGCATAGCCCTCATTAAGAACTAACTTATTGTTATCGATGCTCTTGACCCTTCCATGACTTTACATGATTAGCTCCATGCAAAGTTCCAATTACATTACAGCTTTTACAAGGCTCATCCTTTCTAAAGCCTTTTCCAAGAGTTCTCCTGTATCTAGACAAAGCTTTTGATGTCCATGATTCAAGGAGAGAGTTTGAAAATAAATTGCCAAATTTCACTTTTTTATTCCAATCTTGAACACATAGCATTACATCACCATTCCAATCTATCATCATTTGATAATGAGTATAGTAACAAGCACGCATTGGATCTACTTCAGATTGATTTCCATTTTTAGCTTTTCCACTTCTGTTAGTTAACAAAACTCCATAATCTACATCTTCATCAAACCATCTATTTCTCAGAATATATTTTTCTTCTGAAACTCCAGCATCCTTAAATAATTTATGAAATTGATCTATTTGGAACTCGCCATCATACAAACTTACAACAATAGTATTTAGTCCAGATTCAAATAAACCAGCAATCTTTTCTTCATCTAAACTATCGCCATTAGTAATTACCTCGACATAAATGTCTCCAAATTGTTTAATAATAGTTTGAATTTCAGGGTTAAGTAAAGGTTCACCATAGCCTGAAAATACAACACCACCTTTGTAATTTAACTCATTTAATTCATTAGCAATCTTCTTAGCTAAGTCAACAGTCATATTGAGGTTCTGATTTGGGTATTCATCAGGCTCGACTCTTGGACAAAAAGTACATAGTCTATTACATAACTCTGTAGGATTTATTTCTAACCATGAAAATAAAGGGCTACCCTCATGCATCTGAACAGAATCAACATAAACTGATTTTCGTTCAATATTTGGCATTATTATTTCATCAATTATTATTTCTTTTTCCATTATTTAAAGCCTCGTGATTGTTTTATAGTAAGCTTGTGAGTTCCAGAATGAACCATTATAACTTTAAGTATCCCCTTTCATATTGATTTGGAACATTTATTTGTTTATTAAAATATGTTGCTGCCCTCCATACCCATCTAGGATCATGTAGATAACCTCTACCAATGCAGATTATATCTGCATCACCTGACTCAACAATATTTTGAGCTAATTTGAAATCAGAAATTTGTCCAACTGCTCTAGTTAAAATTCCAGTCTTGTCCTTTAATTCTTTTGCAAACTTAACCTGAAATCCTGGAGATGACTTTAAATTGGTTATTGGCAAAATTCCTCCACTGGAGGCACAAACATATACCACGCCAACCCTCTTAAGCTCATTTACAAGTTCTACACAATCTTCAATAGTTGAGCCATTATCAAGCCAATCTTGAGCGGTTACCCTTGCACCAATAATTTTATTCCTTGGCAAAGCCTTTCTTATTTCAACTACAATTTCCCTGATTAGTCTATATCGATTCTTAAGACTACCTCCATACTTATCAGTTCTTTTATTTGATATAGGCGAAAAAAATTGATGAAGAAGGTAGCCATGGGCAATGTGAATTTCTAAAGCATCCACGCCTGCCCTACTAGCTCTAATTGCAGATGCAATAAAATCATCTTTAATTTTTTTTATTTGCTCTAGATCTAATTCAGCTGGCACATTACTATTCAATGTTCTGGGTATTGCTGATGGTGCAACAGTTTGCCATGAACCCTCCTCAGATGTTAATGGTTTAGACCCTTTCCAGGGAAATGTAACTGAACCCTTTCTACCCGCATGCGATAATTGTAATACAATCGCAGCACTGGAATATTGCTTAATTGAAGAAACCATTTTTTTTAATTTGGTTTCATTTTGATCAGAATAAATACCAAGGTCACCCAAAGTAATTCTTCCTTCGCTTGAAACTGCAGTTGACTCTATAACAATCATTCCTGCACCCGAAAGAGCCATTTGCAAATAATGTGCAAGATGCCAATCGTTTGCATTGCCATCTTTTGCGGAATATTGACACATTGGTGAAATAACAATTCTATTAGCTAACCTCAATGGCCCAATATCTAGATTGCTAAAAATTCCCAATTTGCCCATAAAATTTAAAAATTTAAAAATTTATATTAAGTTTCAAAATTATTTATCAACTTTTTGAACTAAAAATTCATTATGAGGATGGAAAATCGCATGCGGCCATGCCCAATATGTTTCAATGTAAAGATTTCCAAGGCCGCTTCCAAGCTTCGGCAAATGAGGAATTCCATCTTTATCAATCATACTATCTAGTGGAGTAGCAACCCTTAGCCATTCATTTATAGGATGTTTATGAATGTGCATTCTTAAAATTAACGCAATCTCTGGTGGTACTTCTGAAAAACCCTGAGAGTTAAGCCGCTTAAAAACATCTTCTAATTTCGTAGCACCACTAAAACCCAAATCTTTTAGACTGACAGACCAAATTTCGTATTTATCATTTAGATCAGAATTCAGTCTGGTTGAGATATCAAGAATCCAATCACTTAACTTATAGCCATCTTTGAGCAAATCAGAAACTATATCTGATGTTTTAAAATCCTTATCAATAGTTAAATGTTTTAATTTTTTCATAAAAATTACCTTGATTATTTGTTGACTTATTAATAGGGTGCATTATATATTACTCAAAAAAAATAAATGGCTCAGTTAAGCACTTATTCTATTCCATAATGTTCTTTTAAATCAAGTACAATCTGATCGCTACCCAACTCTCCTTCGAAACCGCTGGCAATTATTGAAGTACTGAGATAGCTCTGATGCATATTTTTTACTTTTTTTTGAAGAATTTCATTTATTTGGTTTTTATTCAGACCACTATCAAATTCAATCTGTGCGATGCCTAATGCATCAAACCAGCTTTTTATGTTCTCACTGAGAAAATCGTTAAACTTTTTGGAAGTTAATTGAATAATTTTTTTATTGTATACCACAGCATAATTTATTAAAGTAGTCTCGTGACATAATACTAATGAAGCCTTCGGGATATATTTATCGGATTCATTTTTAACTGCAAGGTTATTTGGAAAATCTTTAATTAAATTCTTTTCGTCATATTTTGGATGTAAACAAACAACAACTTTTTTTAGCGTTAGTTCCTCTAACAAAACAAAAAATAAATTGAGATGATGAAAATAATAATTAGCATCCATTGGTTCAAATCCCATCCTTAGTTGATCTCCATGGTATGGAACCATTGAATCAAGAAAAACTATATATTCTTCAGTTGCGGGATTTTGATTTTCAATAAGAGCATCATAAAATTTACTATTAATTAATTTAACTCGATTGTAGCTTTTATTATTATGATATTTAGCTTTTGCAGACCTTTCAGTTGTATACAGAGTATCAATTTTTTGCAAAATACCCAATTTAGTCAAGATAGCATATAAATAATTTAATAAAATTAATGGCTTAAATTTCCTCATAATATTATTTATAAATGATGAAGAAGACAAATGTGGACTCACTTTAACTATCTCACCAAGGAGATTTTGATAAACAATTTTTCTTTTATAAATTTTTGCCATGAAAAAAATAATCCAATCTCTAGGATTATGAGATAAAAGACTTAAAATTACACATTCTTTTTTGAGTAACTTAGCTAGTTCAGAAATCGTTTTTACTGATATCGTTTTATAGTTATGAGAATAAATAACGGGGGATTGAATAAGATTACTGTGGTTTATTTTTACATCAACAAATACGACATTATGAATCTTAGAAAATAAGGTTTTGAATAAGACATTATTCATTTTTATATTCATTTCAATATCACCAGAACATAAAATATATAAATTAATTTTATTTGCCATTGATTACATTTTAAGTAGAAGTATGTATTAATTTCATGAACACAGAATTTACAAAGTTATTTAGCTTCAGGTTCTTTTATTTCTTAATCTTGAATTAGCTCTTCACTAAGGATGAAAAAACAAAAAATCCTCAGTATTTAATATAGTATTCACTTCATTATCAATACACGCATCTAAATAAAAAATCGTCAAAAGTTAAAATTAATTCTTTAATGAAGTCAAATACCAATCATAGGTTTTAGTTAAACCACTCTCAAGATCAGTAGTATATTTCCAGCCAAGTTTTTTTAGCCTGGAGCTATCTACCAGTTTTCGCATAGATCCATCAGGCATATTTGTGTCAAAATTGAGATTACCCTTAAAATTAACAACTTTTTTTATTATTTCAGCTAAGTTTTTAATCGTAATTTCTTTACCAGAACCAATATTAATGTGCGAAAGCATCTGATTGTTGTTTTCTTGATAAAGTCTAGAATCTAATCCCAATATGAAAAGACAGGCATCTGCCATATCATCCACATATAAAAACTCTCTCATGGCTTCCCCTGTTCCCCAAATAATTACTTCATTTAAATTATTTATTTTAGCATCATGAAATTTTTTAATTAAAGCAGGTATTACATGCGAATTTTCAGAATGAAAATTATCATTGACTCCATATAAGTTAGTTGGCATTACTGATCGAAAATCAGTACCATACTGCCTATTGTATGATTCACAGATTTTTATTCCTGCAATTTTTGCAATTGCATATGGCTCATTGGTAGACTCTAGATAGTTACTTAATAATGCGCTTTCTTGCATTGGTTGTTTAACTTCTTTAGGGTATATACAAGTACTTCCAAGAAAAAGGAGTTTTTTTACATTATTAAGGTAAGAAGCATGAATAACATTAGCTTCAATCATGATATTTTGATAAATGAATTCTGCCGGATATGTATTATTAGCAAAAATACCTCCTACTTTTGCTGCAGCAAGAATTACATAGTCAATACTTTCCTCAGAAAAAAAACGCTCTACAAGATATTGATTAGTTAGGTCTAATTGCTTGTGAGAACGGGTAATAATATTCTTGAAACCTCGCGCATGGAGATTTCTTACGATAGCGGACCCAACTAAACCAAGGTGTCCAGCTACAAAAACTTTATCATTTTTATTCAATTAAACTTACTCGTAGTGATCAAAAATTTTATATCCATGTTTTTTAACTAATGAATCACGCTTTGAGAGTTGAATATCATTTTCCATCATTTCATGGACTAATTCTTCAAGCGTTATTTTTGGTTTCCAGCCTAATTTTTTTCTAACTTTAGTAGAATCTCCTAACAAAGTTTCTACCTCAGTTGGTCTAAAATATCTCGGATCAACTTGGACAATTAAGTTGCCTGAATCTGAATCATAGCCTTTTTCAGTTTCACCATCTCCCTCCCACCTTAGACTTCTCCCCAAATAACCCCAAGAAAAATTTACAAAGTCTCGAACTGTATATTGTAAGCCAGTTGCAATACAAAAATCATCAGGCTCATCCTGTTGAAGCATCAACCACTGAGCTTCAACATAGTCCTTAGCATGCCCCCAATCTCGCAATGCATTCAAATTTCCAAGGTAAAGAGTGTCCTGCAAACCTAAAAAGATTCGAGATAATGCTCTTGTAATTTTTCTAGTTACAAAAGTTTCACCTCGAACAGGAGATTCATGATTAAACAATATACCATTGCACGCATATATTCCATATGCTTCACGATAGTTAACTGTAATCCAATAGGCATATAGTTTTGCTGCTGCATATGGTGAGCGGGGATAAAATGGGGTAGTTTCTCTTTGTGGCACTTCTTGAACTTCGCCATATAGCTCTGAAGTTGAGGCTTGATAAAAGCGAGTTTTATCACTTAGGCCAGAAATTCGAATAGCTTCAAGCATTCGAAGAGCACCCAAGCCAACAGTATTTGCTGTATATTCTGGTGTCTCAAATGATACTGCTACGTGAGATTGAGCCCCGAGATTATAGATCTCATCTGGCTGGATATCCTGAACAATGCTTACAAGATTAATAGAGTCTGAGAGATCGCCATGATGAAGCACAAACCTTTTATCCAGCTCTTGAGGTTCTCTATATAAGTGATCTATACGATCAGTATTAAATGATGAAGACCTTCTTTTGATACCATGAACTTCGTATCCCTTATCCAACAACAATTCAGATAAATAAGCCCCATCTTGTCCTGTTACCCCTGTTATCAGAGCGACTTTTCTATTTTTCATATTTTTACCTCAAAAATCATTAGAATCAAAATTTTAAAACAAAGTGAGATTCTTGTTACCAAGAACAATATTTTACTTCTTAATTCTGTCGTATATATCTTCAAAACGAACAATATCATCTTCTCCAAGATAAGTTCCACTTTGGACCTCAATCACTTCTAAAGGAGATGTAGTCATATTCTCTAGAGAATGCTTAGCACCTAAAGAGATATAGGTAGACTCGCCTTCATCAAGAGTATATTTATTATCATTGTTGATTACGGTAGCGGTTCCTTTAACTACAACCCAATGCTCAGCTCTTTTATGATGCAATTGAAGTGATAACTTTGCTCCAGGTTTAACGTATAGCTTTTTTACTTGAAAAAAATCTCCAATTTCAATTGTGTCATACCAGCCCCATGGTCTGTATACCTTTCTATGGGACCCAGATTCTATTCTTTTTTCATTCTTTAATTTAGCAACTATGTTTTTAACTGCATCCAAGTTATTTCTATTAGCAATTAATGTTGCATCGGGTGTATCGACTATTATTAAATCTTTAAGGCCAATAGTTGCTATGAGTTTATGCTGAGCATTGATGTAAGTATTTTTGGTTTCAATACTCACCACATCTCCCTTGATAACGTTACCATCAGAGTCTTTTTTTTCAATTTCACTCAAAACTTTCCAAGACCCAACGTCACTCCATTCTGCATTCAATGGAACCATAACCACATTCTTACTTTTTTCCATTAGTGCATAATCAATTGATATGTCAGGTGATGATTCAAAAGATTTCTTTTCTAACCTTATGAAGTCCAGATCTTTATTGGAATTATTATATGAAGCTTGAATTGCCCTAACAATGTCTTTTGAATATATACTCAATTCATTTATAAAAAATTCAGGTTCAAAAACAAACATACCACTATTCCAAAAGTAGTGATCATCTTGAATATACTTTTCTGCAACAATTCTACTGGGTTTCTCAACAAACTCATCAACTGGTAAAAAATCTTTACCAGAATCTGATTTAATTTTAAGGTAGCCATACCCAGTATTTGGATGAGTTGGTGTAACTCCAAAAACGACTAATTTAGGATGTTGCGCTTGTTGAACAGCGATTTCAATAGATTCATGAAAAGACTGTTTATCTAAAATATTATGATCGGCTGACAAAACAAGTAATATTGCATCTTTAATTTTCATTCTCAATACATGTATTGCAGCAGCTGTAATGGCTGCGGCAGTATTCCTTCCAGAGGGTTCAAGTATTATTGTCGAATTAACAAGTTGTATCTCATTTAATTGCTCAGCAACAATAAAACGATGCTTATGATTACAAACAATTATTGGTTCAATCTTATTAATGAGGCCATTTAAACGAAGAATTGTCTCTTGGAGCATAGAGTAACCACCAAGAAGATTAATATATTGCTTAGGATAATTTTCTCTCGATAATGGCCATAACCTTGTTCCAGAACCACCCGACAAAATTATTGGAATTACTTTCATATATTTTCAATGTTAAATAACAATAATATTAGCATATCTATACAACATGTTTGTTATGGTTCATTTTAATGTATTTTAAATGCAAAAAAATTAATGCAGATTAATTTAAAAAATGAATTTGCAAGATTTAGCAATTTAAGCAATGTAATAATAATGGAAGATAGAACCTACACTATAATAAAGGAATTGCTAAAGTATATCTCATGATATATAAGAAATGAAATACAACAATTTAAATTTTAATGGGAAAACAATTTTAATTACTGGTGGCTCTGGCTTTATTGGTAGTAATCTTGCTTTTTATTTCCAAAATAATTTTCCCGAATCAAATATAGTGATCTTTGACTGCTTTAGAACCAAAGAAGTTTTAGATAACGGTAACTTAAAAAGCTTCGGCCATTACCTAAATCTTATAGACTTTAAGGGACATATTATATGTGGAGATTTAAATAAAAAAGATGACCTTGAAGCCTTGAATAATTTCAGTTTTGATTATATTTTTCATCATGCTGCAATTTCTGATACTCGTGTAAAGGATCAAGACATTATTTTAAGAACAAATCTTAACAGTTTTTATGATGTGCTAGAGCTAGCAAAAAGAAATAGATCAATTTTAGTATATGCAAGCTCTGCTGCTGTATATGGCAGTTTAGATTCTCCACAATGTATAGGAAATGAAAAGCCAGATAGTCCATATGGCTTTAGTAAATATATGATGGATCAAGTTGCAGGTAATTTTTCAAAAAAACATTCAAAAATGACAATTGTTGGATTAAGATTTTTCAATGTATACGGTCCCAATGAGTTTTTTAAAGAAACTACCTCCTCGATGGTTATTCAACTTGGTATTCAGCTTCTAGCTGGAAAATCACCTCGTTTATTTGAAAATTCAGATCGGATATTTCGAGATTTTATTCACATTGATGATGTTGTTAAAGCAAATATACTTGCATGTAGTCCTAAAAAAAATGGAGTTTTTAATGTTGGGCTTGGTAAATCAAGGAGCTTTAAAGATATATCGGATATACTTCAATCTGAGCTAGGAACAAACCTAGAAGTTGATTATTTTCCTAATCCTTATAATTCCTATCAAATGAATACTTTGGCTGATTTAACGCAATCGAAGGAGTCCTTAGGTTTTGATCCAAAAATATCTTTAGAAGAAGGGATTAAATCTTATGTTCCAGAGATTAAAAGAATTTACAACTTAATTAAAGATGATCAATCTAAATAATAATCACCCACAAATATTAGTTCTTGGAGACTTAATGATTGATCAATATCTGTGGGGATCTTGTGATCGTATTTCACCTGAGGCTCCTGTCCAAGTAATCAATGTTCATAGTGATACCTCGCTTCTTGGAGGAGCTGGAAACGTTGTAAAAAATCTCCATATGCTAGGCGCAAAGGTTGACTTAATTAGTGTTATTGGTAATTGTGAAACTTCAAAAGAAATAAAAATACTATTAAAAAATATTGGTATTAGTAGTAAATATTTAATTACCCAAAAGGATAGAATTACTTCAAAGAAAAATAGAATAATTGCCTCCCAACAACAGGTCATTAGATATGATCGAGAAAGCTCAGAAGATATAAATTTAAAATCACAAAACACTATTATTAAGGTTTTTACTTCAATTGTTCAAAACTATGAATTGGTACTTTTGTCAGATTATGGGAAAGGTATTTTTACTTTTGATTTAACTCAATCATTAATTAGAATTGCAAAAAAATACAGTAAAAAAGTGTTAATTGATCCTAAAGGCGACAATTATGCAAAATATAATGGCGCGTTTATGCTTACTCCAAATAAAAAAGAAGCAATGGAGTCTTCACAGATCGATATTAAAGATGAAGCAAGTTTACGCGAAGCTATTATTAAACTAAAATCTCAATTCAATCTTGAAATATCAGTTATTACTTTAAGCGAAAATGGAGTTGCAGTTTATGATGATAAATTTAGAATTCATGCTACAACTGCAAAAGAAGTTTATGATGTAACTGGTGCCGGTGATACTGTTTTAGCATCTCTAGGATTTTCTATAGCTTGCGGACTCAAAATAGATCAGGCTGTGAAATTTTCAAATCTTGCTGCGGGTGTTGTGGTTGGTAAAATTGGAAGTGCCACCGCTTCTTTAAAAGAAATTTTTGAGTATGATTCCAAAATAAATAAATCTTCTAGTGATAAACACATTAAAACGATTGAGGAAATAATTCCTTTAACTAATGATTTAAAACTAAGAAATAAAAAAATAGTGTTCACCAATGGTTGCTTTGATTTAATTCATGCTGGGCATGTAAGTTTTTTAGAATCTGCAAAAAGTTTTGGTGATATATTAATTTTAGGGCTTAATTCGGATCGCTCAGTTACTGCTCTAAAGGGCAAAGATAGACCAATTAATAGTCAAGATGATAGAGCTTTAATTCTTGCTGCATTTAAAGTTGTCGACTATGTTGTTATCTTTAATGAGAATACACCATTCAATTTAATTAAGTCAATAAAACCTCACATATTAGTAAAAGGTGGTGATTACGCAGGAAAAGAAATAGTTGGCCAAGATATTGCCGATGAAGTGAAAATAGTGGAATTCTTGGATGGCAAAAGCTCAACAAATACTATTGAAAAGATTTTAAAAAAATATTAACTATGCAATTAATTATTAAAAATGAATTTAGTAGCCATATAAAAACTAGTCTTGCCACACTGGAGTCGATTAGTAGTGATATTGAAATTGCAACTAATTTATGCATTAATACTCTTAAAAAAGGTGGCAAAATTTTAATTATAGGAAATGGTGGAAGCGCTGCAGATGCGCAACATATTGCTGCTGAACTAGTTGGTAGATATAAAACTGATCGTAAAGGGCTTGCTGCCATTGCCCTTTCAACAGATACCTCAGCAATAACTTCAATTTCTAATGATTATGGTTATAAAAATGTATTTAAGCGTCAAGTGGAAGCATTAGCAAATGAGAATGATGTTTTAATTGGTATTAGCACAGGAGGCACAAGTAAAAATATAATTCACGCACTAAATAGTGCAAAAGCTCTCGGCTGTAAAACTATTGGATTTAGTGGCAAAGATGGAGGTGAGTTCTCAGCTCTATGCGATGTTAACTTAATAGTAGCAGCTGAAGATACGCCGCGCATTCAAGAAATGCATATATTGATTGGACATATTATTTGTCATTTGATTGATCTAGAATATAGTCCATAAAGGTTGCATTGAACAAAAAAATATATTTTATCCGTTCGTCTTCAACTCATTTTGGTGGGGCAGAGAACTACCTCAATAGATTATCAAACGCCATGAAGATGCAAAAAATTGAGCATCAAATAATCCACTCAAGAATACCAAAATTTCTTCCATCTTGGTTAAGAGTACTAATGTTTAACCTACAGCTAGGTCTAACAAAAAAAAATAAATTTTACTTTTCATTAGAACGTATATCTTGTCCAGACATTTATAGAGCCGGTGATGGTGTCCATAGAAAATTTTTGACAATTGAAAAAAAATCAAAATTAAATCTATTACACCCTGTATATCTCTACTTGGAGAGTCGCTGCTTTAAAAATGCGAAATATATTATTGCAAACTCTTCTATGGTTAAGAGCCAAATTATTGATAACTATAATATCAATCCAAATAAGATTAATGTCATTTACAATGGAATAGAATTAAAACAAATAAATTTTAGTAAGTCTTTTACAAAGCTTTCAAAGGAATTTCCAATTGAACATTCTGAGTCTTTTTTACTTTTCGTAGGTAGCGGCTTCAAAAGGAAAGGAGTATCTGAGTTTTTACAAATTTTCTCTCAATTAGAATCTAAAAATATTAAAGCTTTCATAATCGGTAAAGATAATAATTCTGAATATTATAAAAACCTAGCTAAAAAATTAAATATTGAAAATCAAATCATATTTACAGGCCCTAGAGAAGACGTAGATGACTTTTATACTATAAGTGATATTTTTCTTTTTCCTACACATTATGATCCATTCTCAAATGTCGTTTTAGAGGCTATGAATTTTGAGAATGTCGTTTTTACTAGTCAAAGTAATGGAGCAAGTGAAATATTAGATGAGAATTTTATAATTAATGATTCAAATTACAGCTTTATAATTTCTTCTATTGATAATCTTCTTTCAAATAAGATAGCCTTAAATGCAGAAAAAATAAGAAATAAGAAAAAATCTGAATTATTTTCAATTGAGAAAAATTTAGAAATGACACTTGAATTAATGAGTCAAATTGAATAAAAAAAGAACGTTAAAAATTACAAAAGTCTTGATTGAACTTCCAACATGGCTAGGTGATACTGTCATGACAACTCCGGCTATTGAAAATATTATCAACCACTTTGAAGATATTGAAATCACCTTGATTGGCTCTTTAGTGTCTATTGAAGCTTTAAAAAATCACCCTAAAGTTTTGAAAATCATTTTTTTAGAAAAAAACTATAAATCCCTATACAAAATTAAAACCTTAGATGAATTTCATTATTATTTCTCTTTTAGGGAGTCAGTCCGATCTAAATTATTAAAAGTTTTTGTCAAAGCAAGAAATAAATATCAATTTAATAGAAATAAATACCATAATCTCCATCAAGTTGAAAAGTATAGTAATTTTATTAATGAAAGTCTCAATATTAATTCAGATGCAGGTAATTTAAATATTTACTTAAGCTCTTCAAAGAAAAAAAAATCTTCTAATGTATTAGGAATAAATCCAGGTGCGACTTATGGCAGCGCTAAGCGATGGTATCCTGAAAAATATGCAAAAATAGCAATCGAACTATCTAAGAAGTTTGATATTATTATTTTTGGAGGTATTGAGGAGCAAGATTTTGCAAGTGAGATAGAAGAAATATTGATAAGGAATAATATTAATAATTATCAAAACCTTGCAGGAAAAACTTCTATTGATGAATTAATTAATAATATATCAATACTAGATATTCTTATTACTGGAGACAGTGGCCCAATGCATATTGCAGCCAGTTTAAAAATTCCAACTGTAACAATATTTGGACCAACAAATGATGCTGAAACGGCTCAATGGATGAACCCTAAAAGTATAATTGTAAAGAAGAATTTGGACTGTCAGCCTTGCATGAAAAAAACTTGTCCATTAAAACACCATCATTGTATGAAACTAATAGATACTCAAGAAGTAATTGATAAGACTAATCTTATCCTTTC
>Ga0233427_10002231_pt1 | contig 18674 bp, 17 predicted proteins | sample SI_118_April2016_5_FD_179885 | JGI IMG/M metagenome (GOLD analysis project Ga0233427, IMG submission 179885) | Seawater microbial communities from Saanich Inlet, British Columbia, Canada - SI_118_April2016_100_MG | ecosystem: Environmental > Aquatic > Marine > Inlet | place: Canada: British...
GTAATTCCAATATAAATTGTATTCGTTTTCAATCAACTAGTGGCAGTAATGGGTGGTTTAATAATGGTGTTGATTGGAACGAATTTTTTAACGAACAATTTTCTCAACATAATGCTAAAATATAACCCCCACTCCACCCCCGAATTTCTTCGGGACCGGCGGACGGTAATGAGAATTAGGAATTATCAATTAAGAATTAAAAATTAATGTCGCCGGTGAGGTTCACCCAATAAACCTTTGTTTAGTAATATGTGATACTGTAAATTGATACTATGCTAAAGCTGGGGAAAAAGCACAAAAGAACTTTGGACAATATTTTTGACTCCCCGGTTAGAGCCAATGTAAAGTGGGATGACATAGAAAAAATGCTCACTGCATTGGGAGCTGAAATATCAGAAGGTCGTGGATCACGAGTGAGAATACATCTAAATAAAATCAGAGCTGTATTCCATCGTCCACATCCCCAAAAAGAGACAAATAAAGGTGCATTAAAATCTATGCGTCGATATTTAAAAGAAGCAGGAGTGAAAAAATGATGACACACAAAGGATATTCTGGTCACGTTTCATTTGACGATGAAGCAAAAATATTTCATGGCGAAGTTCTTGATACAAGAGATGTTATTACATTTCAAGGACAGTCTGTTGATGAAATAGAAACTGCTTTTAAGGATTCAGTTGATGATTACCTTGATTTCTGTATGGAACGTAAAGAAGAGCCAGACAAACCATTTTCAGGTAAATTTGTAGTCCGTTTAGACCCATCGCTTCATCATAGGATTTATCTAAAAGCAGTCCAATCCGGTAAAAGTTTAAATGGGTGGATTAAAGATACATTAACGGACAATCTACATCATCACTCCACCGGACGGCAATAAGAATTAGGAATTATTGTGAAAACTGATAATGTAATTTTAGATAAGAGTTATGCTTTTGCATTGCGAATTATAAAATTATATCAGTATCTATGTAATGAGAAGAAAGAGTATGTTTTATCAAAACAAATTTTACGAAGCGGAACCTCTATTGGGGCAAATGTTGAAGAAGCAATTGGTGGCCAATCTGAAAAAGATTTCAAAGCCAAATTATCAATTGCTTATAAAGAAGCTCGAGAAACCCATTATTGGCTTCGTTTAATTCGTGATAGTGAAATATTATCAGAAAAAGAAGTAGAATCTTTAATTACTGATTGTGATGAAATACTTAAAATATCAGGCAGTATCATCAAAACAATGAAAATTCGTAATTCCTAATTCCAGATTCGTAATTAAACTTGCCGGCGAGTTTATGCGTTACTCTCCCCGTTTTCCCCAGCCCATTTTGGTACGCAGGGTTTTGAAATAGCTTTGATCTCCAAAATCAATGAGCTGAACACGATGTTTTGCTATTTTGACTTGAATCATTTCAGACGGAAATAGTGTTTCGTGGATTTGTCCATCTGCCGTAAAAATAAAAGGTTCTTCCTGATCCACGATTTGAATATCAATCATAGATTTGTCCGACACCACCAAAGGCCGTGATGTGAGGGAATGTGGCGATATAGGTGTAATCACAATTGTATGTACATCTGGCGCCATAATGGGACCGCCTGCGGACAAGGAATAAGCGGTTGAGCCAGTGGGCGTAGCTACAATCAATCCATCTGCTTTATAATCCCCAACAAATGCCCCATTCACTTTCACTTTAATGGACATCATGCGATGGGATTCGGAATTGCGAATGACGATATCATTCAAAGCAAAATGACTTATGGTTTCCCCATTTTTTTTAAATAACCCTTCCAGCATGGATCGAGAATCTAAACTGTAATTTTCTGCAAGGATATCTTCAAGTCGAACCGTTAAATCCTTTTCCATGACCTTGGCCAAAAACCCTAAATTTCCAAGATGAATTCCCAAGATGGGCAAATCATAATTCATCACCGCACGGGATGCAGACAATAAAGTCCCGTCTCCTCCCAAAACGAGTAAAAGATCAAGACGATCCAAATCGGCTGGTTTTTCAATAATGCGAATCGAATCCGAAAAAGGTTCACGTGTCATTTCTCTGATTCTTGTTGTGATAAATGGCGTCAAGTTCTTTGCTTGAATCCAATCCAATAAAGGATGGAGTAATGCCCAAAATTGAGACTTTTCCGTATTGCCCCAAATACCAATGCTTTGTATGGTTTTCATTTTTCCGGACTACTTTTCTCAACTTTGTTTGAGAGTTCAGTGATTTTTTGTTCAGCGCCATGAAGTTGTTCTTTACAAAAGGTGAGTAAGGCTGTCCCTTCTTCAAATAGATTCAAACTGTTTTCTAAACTTTCTTCGCCTGATTCCATTTGAGAAACGATATCCTCCAAGCGAATTAAGGCCTCTTCAAAATGTTTTGGTTTTTTGGATTTATTCATTGTTGAATTTAATGCGATTTATTGAACGCATCATTTCCTTTCCTTGTTTCGTATTTTTTTAGCTTCAAAGCGCCCCTTGCCTGTTTGAAGCGTAAAGTGTTCACCTGTTTCCACATCCTCTTGGCTTCGAATGAGCATTCCATTTTCTAAAGTCGCAAGAGCATATCCTCTATGTAAAATAGATTCTGGACTCAGAGATATTAAATGTTTTTCAAAACCAAATAGATTCGCTTGCAAGGCTTTTTGTTTGGTTTCAATCGCATATTGCATTTGATGAAATAACTGATGCATTTTTTCTTGGTTTTGTTTTATTTTTTCTGAAGGAGCTTGAAAAGCTAAGCGATGTTCTATTCCATCTATATTTTGCCAATGTTCAAGGATTTGACTCTGTAGTTTTAATCGAATTTCATGAAATTTACCTTGCGCTAAATCCGCTATCTCTGTGCTTTGCAAGCTGGCTAGCTCTGCACCTGCTGAGGGTGTGGGCGCACGGAGATCTGCCACCAAATCCGAAATGCTAATATCCACTTCATGCCCGACTGCAGAAATAACAGGAATCTCACTGGCAAAAATAGCCCGAGCCACAATTTCTTCATTAAAAGCCCATAAATCTTCCAACGATCCGCCGCCTCGCCCCACAATTAAAAGATCTACTTCACTGATATTTTGAAAGGCTTCTATACCTTTAACAATATCTTCCGCTGCTCCTTGGCCTTGCACTTTTGTAGGACGAACAACAAGCTCAATATGAGGCGCTCTTCGTCCTAAAACTTGGATAATATCTCGAAGGGCTGCGCTGGTTCCGGAACTAACAACACCAATTTTTCTGGAGAATTTTGGCAAGGGTTTTTTATACTGCGCATCAAAAAGGCCTTCTGCTTGAAGCTGTTTTTTTAAGGCTTCAAAGGCTAAATATAATGTGCCCACACCTGCTGGTTCCATTTGGCGTACGGAAAGTTGATATTGGCCTCTTTTTTCGTAAACAGAAATGGCGCCAGACGTGATGACTTGCATACCTTCTTCCAATTTAAATTTTAGATACTGATTATATCCTCGAAAATAGGTGCATTTAATTTCAGCCCGGTGATCCTTGAGCGTAAAATACATGTGCCCCGAACTATGATGATGAAAATTAGAAATTTCCCCTGTTACCCAAATATCAGGAAATTCTCCTTCGATTAACGATTTTAATCGCTGGGTAAGTTCAGTGATGGATAGGGGTTTAAAATCCACCCGAGATGGCCAGTGATTGGCATGTAAAAATGATTGTCACACAATTAAGAGAGAACTATGCGGTCAAACAAACTGACCGCATAGTTCAAAGCTAAGAACGCTTAGTTTTTCTTTTTCTTATGTCGATTTGCGCGTAAACGTTTTTTCCGTTTATGGGTATTCATTTTGCGCTTCTTGCGTTTTTTTCCGCAGGGCATAGTGTTCCTCTTTTACTTATTTGTTAATTCGTTCACGCGTGATCGCATCATTTTAGCCGGTTTAAATGTGGGTACATATCGCTCCGGTAAATAAATGGCCTCTCCTGTTCCTGGATTTCGTGCTTTTTTTGGCATACGGTGCTTAACGCCAAAGGTACCAAATCCACGCAATTCCACGCGATCGTTATTTGCTAATGCATCGATAATGGTTGACATAACACCGTTCATAATTGTTTCTGTCTCCACTTTGCTTAATCCAGTTGCGGATGAAACAATATCAACTATTTCCTGTTTTGTCATAATGAACTCCTCCTCTTTGTTGGAGATTATCCTTCCTTGACCCAAATGGTCAATTTTTGTCCTGGGTGAATCATATAAGAACCATATTTTAAATTATTCCATCGTCTAATTTTTCCAGCTCCGGTTCTATAATTCTCAGCAATATGGCCAAGCGTATCCCCTCTTTTTACCTTGTAAACCACTTTATAATGACCCGCAGGTCCGCCATTTTGCAAACCACCATACAATCTTCCACCCTTGCTCGGAATCTTAAGACGAGCGCCTACGCGAATTTTATGTCGGTTTCTAATTTTATTAACAGAAGCAATATCATGAACCGATACCTTATATTTTTGAGATATGGTCCAAAGGCTTTCTCCATAGCGAACTTTATGAGAAACAAATTGTGGCGCAAAACGTTGATTTTCTGATAATTTTGACCAATTGTTTTCAAAATGTTCTTTTGTTCCAAAAGGCAATTTTAATAAATAAGGTTTATCTGCAGGGGAGGCCGATTGGCGCAACTCCGGATTATAATTTCGTAAGGTTTTTACTTTGATTCCAGCGTTCTGGGCTAAAACAACCAAATCCGCACTTTTTTCTAAGCGCACTTCTTCAAATCGAAATGGCTTAACCTTCGGAATTTTAAAATCGTAATCTGCTGGAGACTTTGCAATAATTGCGGCAGCCAAAAACCAGGGAATATAATTTCGTGTTTCTCTTGGTAAAGAATGTAATTGCCAAAAATCAGAGGTTTGATGCATTTTGGTGGCTCGCCGAATGCGTCCACCTCCAGCATTATAAGCAGCTAAAGTTAAATACCAACTATCAAACGATTTGTTTAAGTCTAATAAAAATTCACACGCTGCATGTGTTGCTTTTATTGGGTCCCGTCTTTCATCAATATACCAATTCCTATTTAAACCATACGCTTTCCCTGTAGAATAAATAAATTGCCACATTCCAGAGGCATTGGCGCGAGAATACGCTTTTGGATTTAGTCCTGATTCAATCATAGCCAATACAATAATTTCTTCTGGAACTTCATGTGATTTCAATATAGGTAAAATTAATCCTTTATACTCTTCATACCTTTCCAACCAAATCTCAAACTGTCTCCGCCCTTTAGAAGTAAAATAATTGATATATTGATCTACCTGCTTATTGCGCACAAGTGGAATATGGCCATCTCGATCATCAACGACTACAAATTTACTCTCCCCCATTTTAATTTCCAATGGCTCCAACTTGGATGTGAGTTCGTTCCGAGTTCTGTCTGCAAAAAAGGGAGATTCAGATTGCTGGATTGTTTTGAGCTTTTGAGAGGTAATATCGGAAAAAGTTTTATCAAATCGATCAAATTCTTCTCTATCCTCAATACTCATATCACCTAATTGATCTGCTTCCATGAGGAGCTCAACAATGCGACTCAAATTAAAAACGACTTCAGCCGTATCATGATGAAAATCAGCAATTTGCACGTCTACCAACAGAAGCTTTACGTCCTGTAGTAGTGTGGGGAATCTATTTTGAGTCTCATCAATATCCGCAGTTTTTTCTGTGATTTCTTGGTCCAGAATTTTATCAGATATAGCTTTTTCAGCCCCAAACCCAAGACTGAGTATGAGAAGAAAAAGAAGAGGTGTTGTTCTTGTAAAAGTGTTATTCATAGTGATTTACATCAATATTAAGGGTGGAAACTTAGGGGCATCGCATCCATAAGACAATAGGGCATATTTCATCGAACGTAGATTATTGATAAAGGTTCATTTCTATTCCAGGACATGCAAGACAAAGGTTTTTCTCACAGTATGAAGACTCTAATACTAAGAACCCTTGAAGAATGGAAAATGATTTCAATTCTTTTTGTGATAAAACATGACCAAACTTTCGTTGAGCTTTTCCATAAGTATATGGCAAACGTAATCCCAACCATTCGGATTGCCACAACTGTAATCCAAGGCCATCACCCTTCCTTAAAGATTGGGCAGCAAGAAAAGGTAGAAATACATTGCCGAGCCATTCAGTGATTAAGCCCTGACCAAATCCACAGACACGCATTTTTTTCTGAACCCATGCTATCGAAACATCTTCAGACAGAAACATATCATAATGCTTCATAAGAAAATGATAAAATAAGGCCGCTTTGGGCAATAATTGACTCGCTTGTTTTGCTGGGCGTACGGCACAATGATTCCAATCACATGCTTGACTAAAGGCAAGAAACTGAGCGATAAGTTTTTCTTTATTTCCTATATGTTCTCCTTGGCAATATACCTTTTCTGCCAATAAAGCCATGCTACTTTCATTCCCTTTTGCCGCCACTATTTGTAATGATTGTGTGATTAGCAACTTTTTAGGATCTTTTCCAGCCATCTGATATCTCTCGACCTTTTTAAGCCAGCGTTTTTGGCTTAAAAATAATAATTGGGAACGGATATCATCCCGAATAAGTTTCCCCGCCAAAAGACAAGAAGAGCCCTCGCCTTTCGTATCTCCTTTTTCAAAAAGGATAGTGGGGATAAACGTAACGGGAGATGGTGCAAATTGATGGACCACATGTAAAATAACGGATTGATATTTCGGATTTTGATGGTGGCCATGATACCACCAACTTTTTTCATGTAAATGTATTTCAATGTCACCTCTTTGAATATGGCCATTGACGAATACAATGGCATTCAAAAAATCTGGGCCATCATGATGGTTTTCTTTCCCCGGGTCAATCACCATTATGGGATGTTTATTCCTATCATAGAAAATTTGACCTTTGGGTAATTTGGTCCACAACTTTACGATTTGCTTTTCATAAATGAGAGGGGAATCATGCACACAAAAAGATTGATATTTTGGCTGAAGATAAATCACCTGCGTTTTGCTTCCCACTCATTTTTAAGCCGAATCACTTCATCTCGTATTTGTTCTGCAATGACACGCCTATCTTTTGTATCTAAATCTTTTGTGATTATTGGCTCTCCCAAAACAGTTTCAATGGGTGTTTTTCCTAACCCCCAGGATCCTTTAGTCAGTAATTCAAAAGTGCCACACAATGCCATCGGTACAATCGGGATACCCATTTGAATGGCCATGACGATACCTCCCCGTTTAAAAGATTTAATCTGTCCATCTAATGAGCGAGTGCCCTCTGGGAAAAGGAGAATGGATCGAGGGTCTTCATTCAGGGATTTTTTGGCTTTTTCCAAAGAGTCAATGGCTTTGTCGTGATTACTACGATCCACAAAAATATGTCCACCCGCTGTGAGTGCTTGCGCAAATACAGGGATTTTTTTTAACTCAATTTTTGCAATGGATACCATTTTGTTCGGTATGGTTGCATATGCTAAGGGGATGTCGAAACCAGAAGCATGATTTCCCACAAAAAAATAGGATTGATTTTGAGATATTTTATCAAGGCCTGAAATTGAATACTGGATGCCACCTGACCCTAAAATGAGTTTGGACCAGGTTTGAGCAACCCAAGCCATTAAATCGGTACCATTTCGTAAAAATAAGGATAAGATAACACCGCCACCGCCTAAAATAATCGTCCAAATGATGAGATTAAATATAACCCAGATGGTCCGCAATCAGCCTATCTCCTCTATGCCCAAAAGTTTGGCGACACTTTCAGGAAAGCGAATCGTCCCATCCGCTTGTTGGTATGTTTCAATGAGGGCAATAAACAGTCGAGGCGTGGCCACTCCAGAGCCATTAAGTGTGTGAATAAAATCGACTTTTTTATCATCGGTTTTTCGATATCGAATATTCCCTCTTCGGGCTTGGAAAGATTCAAAATTGCTACACGAGCTCACCTCTAACCATTTTCCCTCACCGGGAGCCCACACTTCAATATCATAACATTTTGCGGCCGAAAAACTCAAATCTCCAGTCGAAAGGGCCAAAACACGATAATGAAGTCCCAACGCTTGTAAAACTGACTCAGCTTGTAAGGTTAAACTTTCCAGCTCATCATAGGAATGCTCAGGCTTTACAAATTTGACCAACTCCACCTTATTAAATTGATGAACCCGCAATAATCCTCTCGTTTCTTTCCCATACGAACCCGCTTCTCGCCGAAAGCAAGGCGAATAGGCTACGAGTTCAATAGGCAAATCTTTTTCATCTAAAATTTCCCCTTGATAAATATTGGTTACCGGTACTTCCGCTGTGGGCGCCAAATAAAGATCATCCACTTCCGCATGATACATATCTTCTTCAAATTTTGGGAGCTGTCCCGTTGTTATCATGGCAGATTGTCTTAATAAAACGGGGGGAAAGATTTCTGTAAATCCATATTTTTCGATATGATGTTCTAACATGAATCTGAGTAATTCTCGTTCTAATTTTGCACCTTGCCCTATATATAAAGGAAATCCTGAACCTGATAATTTTGCTGACCGTTTAAAATCAAATAAATTTAAGGATTCCCCCAAATCTGTATGTGATTGAAGCTCAAAATCATACTCGGGCTTTTTACCCCATTGGCGAATTTCAACATTATCATTCTCATCCTTACCAATAGGAACAGATTCATGAGGAAGGTTAGGTAACCTCAGGAGGACATGTTGAATCGATGCTTGTAAATCGCTCCCTTTTTTCTCATAAGACTTTATTTCTTCTCCAAGCGACCTCATCTCAAGAATCATTTTTTCCGCATCTTTTCCAGCTTTTTTCAATTGACCAATTTCTTCAGATGCACGGTTACGTTCTGCGCGCTTTTCATCTAATGAGGATTGAATCTCCCGATGAGACTTGTCTAAAGATAGAATATGATTAATATCAATATTTTCACCTTTTGTCATAAGGGCTTTTTCCACCGCTTTGAATTGTGTTCTTATTAGATTTATGGATATCATTTTAATTACGTCCGAAATTGAAGACGGAATTTACGAGAGAGAATAGGGCATTCCAAGGCCTCCTCTCAATCTTAGAATTAAGCTGATTCTTCTTTTAAATATCAAGATAAAAATTATTACATAAATTCTGTGCCCGGGCACAGAATTTGCGTAATAATTTACAGTAAAATATGTTTGCTTATATCATTTAATCTCTTTACTATCCTAGCATAATAATTGTTATTATCTTAAAGGAATTCTATCGAAAATAATCGCTAACAAGTCTGTTTTTAACAAAATAAGGAGCGTTGCGACTATACGAGTAAGATTTTTGCCATTATTACATAATCGGCTATTCCTCTATTCACAAAGTTTACAATAAATCTATCTATGAAAAATACTATTCTATATCTGTGTCTATGCTCAATAATGTTTGGCCAAACTCTTGACATTAATGCATTAAGAAATGTTCAATCTGCGTTTTCTAATTCGGGGGAATATTCATCTTCTACAACTCAAAATGTTCAAGCGAAAATGCAGATTAAAATGGATAAGCCTATCGATCCAAAACAATATATAATTGGCCCGGGCGATCAATTTCTTGTCAATATCATTTCAAGCGATCAAGTTGCAAATTACACCTTAAGCGTTTCACCAACCGGTGAAATCCTCATCCCATCTGTTGGTATTATTTCATTAAGTGGCGAGTCCTTAAATCTTGCTATCTCAAAGATGGAATCAGCCATTAAAAGTTTAAATCAAAGTGCTCAAGTTTTCATTCTATTATCTGAGATAAGGGAGTTTAAAATAAAAGTGGTGGGACATCTACAAAACCCTGGACTTTATACCGTAACGCCCGTTACTCGTGTTTCTGACTTATATCAAGATATCATTTCTGAGATAGATATTGAAGAGGACGAAAATGACGATGAGAAGATTAATCGCGAATTTAAAGACAAATATGATTATGGCAATATCATCCAACAAATGAATCAAAAAGAAAAAACTGCAATCGTTTATCCCGAGTTATCAACTCGAAATTTGTTTTTACTCCGTGACAAGGATACCGTTAAAGTCGATTTGGCTAAATTTGCTGCAACAGGGATTGACCAATACAACCCTTTTATTAATCAAGAGGATATTCTTGTGATTCCCTTAAAGCAAAACCTTGTGAGTATTTATGGTGGTGTTAATATATCTGGAAAATATGAATTTGTGCAAGGCGAATCTCTGCATGATTTAATCCGTATCGCAGGTGGCATCAGGCCTGATGCAGATCCAACTAATATTGAAATCACTCGCTTTACAAGTCCAACTCAGAAATACTCCTTTCAAACATCCTTGGCTCACGCAACTAATATAATCATAGAGCCTGAGGATCATATCATGCTGCGATATGCTCATAATTATAAAAGACAAGATGTGGCCTATGTACAAGGCGAGATATTATACCCTGGTGTCTATACAATAGAACCAGGCATAACAACCATTGGAGACATTCTTTCAAAATCAGGGGGATATACAGATTATGCAGATTCATCTAAAATGATAATAAGCAATGATTTCATTGAAGAAATTCCTGATAAAGAAAAAATGCGTATTCTTTTTATTCCAGAAGAAAACAGATCCGGTGCAGAACGTGCCTACATCAAAGCAAGAATGTTAACACAAAAAGGAACCTTAGAATCGAACTCAATCAATCAGACACAATCTATTGTAGATTTTAAACTATCAAAAAATGACATCATAACTATCCCTGAAAATTTTTCTTTTGTTGAGGTTTTAGGTGCAGTAGAAAATCCTGGTCGATATGCCTATTATTCTCATTTTCTACTTTCAGATTATCTTGAGCTTTCTGGAGGATTAACAAAGACGGCAACTCGGGGAAAATTTATTATCAAATCAGGGACAGGACAGCGATTACCGTTTAATAAAAACATAGGAATTGAAAGTGGAGATGCCATCTTTATTGCAGAAAAAATGGAGTATAATAAATGGTTAGTTCTCAAGGATACTTTAACCACATTAGGACAGTTTGCAACGTTGGTGTTGGTTATTCAACGTGTATTGGAGCAATAATATGAAATTAACACCACACGAACAAAAAGTTTTTGACCTTGTGCAAAACTTCCCTGAAATCTTAAACAATCCCACTGAACGTAAAAAGATAGCAGAAGAAAATAATCTATCTGAAAAAACATTGAGAAACCGAATTGCAGAATTAAAAAAAAGGGGGTTGATTGATTTGTCCCCAGAAATACAACCTGCTAAAAACAAATCTATGATTACGGAAAATGATGAAATAAATCTCTCCGCCATTTGGGAGATGGTAAAATTAAAACGTAAATTTATTTTTAAATTTGCAAGCTTTTGTACAATTATCGGCTTATCATATTCTCTTTTTGCAACGTTATATTTTAAATCAACGACTTCCTTGTATCCTGCTGGTGAATTAAACCAATCCGGTGGTATGCTTGGCGATTTTCAAGGCTTAGCAAAAACGTTCGGTATGGGCAGTCTTGGGTCGGCTCCCACCTATAATATCCCCGATATCATTAAAAGTCGAAGGTTAAAAAAAGATATTGTGCTCAAAAACTGGAAAACACAAAAGTTTCCACAAGGATCAAATTTGATAAAATTCTGGGAATTAGGAAAACCTAAACTATTTTCCCCTAGACAATGGTTGTCCAAACTTTTACCTAAAGGCGAATTTAAAACCGATAAAAACCTGAAATTGACACATGATGCTATTTTAGAATTGGATGGGCTCATCTCAGTCAAGGAAGAATTATCTGGGCTGATTACTGTTTCTGTGCTGATTCAAGATCCAAATCTTGCTGCCGATATTGCTAACCATATAACCCATTATGTAAAAGATTTTATTTCATTTGAACAACATCAAGAAGCAAGCCGAAACCGGACTTTTATTGAAGATCAAAAGTCTGAAGCCAAACATCAACTAGAATTATCTGAAGAGACATTAACGTCTTTCCAGAAAAAACATCAAATGGCACGAGATACCCCCGAAATAAAAATGCAACGAGATCGTTTGACCAGTAGTATTGAAGAAAATCGAGCTGTTTATATCACATTGCGACAACAGTTTGAAATTGCAAAAATAGACGAGAAAAAAGAAAAATTACTCATCAATGTGCTGGATATTGCAGAACCCGCTATCAAAAAAGATAAACCAAAGCGGACTTTAATCGTATTGCTTTCTTTGTTTGGTGGATTGATGTTAGCCATCCCAATTGCTTTATTTAGGAACACTCACTAACTTTTTTACAACAGTGCTAAAACCACGATTATTAAAAAATTCGTTTTACACTGTTCTCGCTCTCGCGTTTATTGGGCTCGTCCCATTCGTTTTTAATATTTTTGTTGCCAGAACCTTTGGAAAAGACATCCTCGGGGAAATCAATATCGCTTTGAGTTTTTCTCTCATGGTTACTTTATTCGTTACAAATTTTTTTGGATCAACAGCAAACAAATTTCTTGCTGAATATCGTGGCCGTAAAGACCTTGAAGCTTTTCAATTTGTCTTTTTATTTTCGCTAATTACTCCCTTTGTTTTTTTAACATGTATCAATGCCATTATTTTATGGAAATGGGATTTTTTATCTCATCAATTTTCAATAAATGCTACATTGCTTTTTCCAATTATTGCCTATATTTATTTACGTTCATTTTATATCATTATTAGGAGAATATTCTATGGCGTTGATCTTGTAAAATATTATGCAATCATTGAAATTTTTGCTGATCTTGTTTTTTTTATAAGTCTTTTTATTGTTTCCAAGCTTCATCTTTCTTATTATTTGATTCACTGTTATTTAAGTGCATATACTATTTTTACAATTATTGGATTTTTCCACTTATTCAAAAAATATACGCATATTACCCATGACTTAGAATCAGAACAATCTTTTCATTATAAAACCATATTATCAAAAATAAGTCACTACGGATTTTTAACCATGATTGGTACTTCGGCCAGCACGGGCACAGGATATTTATCTATGATTTTTACAGGATATTATTTATCATCAAGCGATGCAGGATTATATTCGTCTGTTTTATCTATCATCAGTATTCTCATGTTTTTACCTCGCCTCACATCCCAAGTTTTATTACCTGAGTTTTCAAAACTCTATGGTGCTGGAAAATCTACCTCAATCCTCCAAACATTGAAAATAGCCTTTGGCCTTCTGTTGATAATTGCCATTGCCGTCAATGGCATCCTTTTCATTTTTGCGGAAAATATTTTGATGTTATTTGGGCCTACTTTCTCAAGTGGAAGCCTTATTCTCCGAATTATTCTGCCCAGTGTCTTTTTACGGATGATTTCTGTTCCGCTTATTACTTTTCTATCTGGAACAAAATATGTTTTACATCCTAACATAGGAGGCGTAATTATCTTTATCACATCTGTCGCTTGTTGGTTTTTTCTTGTTCCTATTTATGGACTTTTAGGCATTGCTCTTGGATATTCAATTGGTATTGCCACTGGACTTATTTACCTCATGATTATGGGTGGATTTAAATTGAGAGCATTTCATTTAGAATATGAATAAATGTTAAACCTAAACATAACCATCAAATACTATCTGTATTCCTTTTTGCTGATTGATTCCATTAGTGGATTTATCCGAATTTATCTTGGCATTGCTAATCCAATCTTTAATATTGGTTATTGGATTCGTGGACCTATTTTATTACTTTTTGTATTCTATTATTTTCATAAACTCATAGAGAAAAAAATGTTTTTAGACGAGATTTTAGCGATTGTCCTCTTCGCCTATTTTATATTAAATATGTTTATTAATTATATGGATATGCCTTCATCTCGTATGATTACAGAAAATATATTATATATTTTTCGTTTCCAATTTTTACTTTTTTTATTCGTTTTCATTCGTAACAGAATGGAGATAGATGATGAATTGATGCGAAAAATTATTTATATCAATTTTATTGTTTTCACTCTCAATTTATTTATTGGCTACGTTTTTGGATTTGGCTTAGAGGCTTATCGCTTTAGTGGCACTTCTAAGGGGATGTTCCAGGGGGGAAATCCAGTATCAATTCTGAATCTTATCTTTTTTACTTATTTTATTTTAGACAATAAATTTCGAAAACAACTTTTCCCTATTGGCATTACATTATTCAACGGCTTTGTTATTGCTTCAAAGAGTATATTCGGCTTTATCATTCCTATATTCTTTGCATTTAAGCGTAATGTTTTAAGCGTTAATAAACTTATTTTTTACACAATCTTAACATTTGTCCTTATGATTAGTCTTAGCGGGATTGTGGATAAGGCGGTGGAAACGTACGAAAATCGATTTGGCCTTAACATTCAAAAATCCATTGATGCGGCAGAAAAAGTGGGCGGACTCTACCAATCTAATATCATGAATACTGTCGCTTCTGTTAATTTTAGACGATATGCATCTTTGAATGCACAAATGGAAACATCATTTTCTTCCTTCAAAATAGCTTTATTCGGGAAAAGTCTAGCGGGACAAAAATTATTCTGGGAAGAACGGGGTGAATGGTGGTTTAAAAATGCTTCAATGGATTTGTTTGATCTCTTTTTTAAATTTGGTTTAATTGGAACAGCTCTATTTTTGGCTATATTATTACATCAATTTTTCACACCTTTTTTACAAGCTTCAATCAGAGATAAAGTCGTAATCATGCTATTTTTTGCATATAGTTTTTTTGGAGGACATGTCCTCGACTCCGTTACATCCGGCTCCCTTTTTTATCTGTATGTAGCAAAGGTAAAATCATAGTATGAAAGTTCTGATTTGTGCAAGCGGGAATAGAGATACATTGAGCCCATTCGTAAAAGAACAAGCTGAAAGTCTTAAAAAATTAGATATTGAAATAGATTACTTTTTAATTGAAGGAAAAGGAGTGTGTGGGTATTTAAAAAATATCCCCGCTTTTAGAAACATGGTGGATAAGGGTAACTACTCACTCGTTCATGCCCATTATGGACTTTCAGGATTATTCGCAACTTTCCAAAGAAAAATACCAGTGATCATTACCTTCCATGGCAGTGATATTCATAAAAAAACTAATCGTCCTTTTTCATTATTAGCGTCACGATTTTCACATAAAAATATTTTTGTTCACCCCATGCAAGCACATAAACTACACTTAAAGCAAAAAGACACTACAGTTATACCGTGTGGCGTTGACCTCAAAACTTTTACCCCTTCTGATAAAAAGAACGCCCGAGAAAAGATGGGCTGGGATTTAAATAAAAAGTATATTTTGTTTTCTTCACACTTTAATAATCCTATAAAAAACGTATCCTTAGCTTTAAATGCAATTGACAAAATAGATCAAGATATTGAACTCATAGAATTAAAAGGGTTTACCAAAAAGGAAGTTGCCCTACGTATGAATGCTGCAGATTTACTCTTGATTACTTCTTTCTCTGAGACCGGTCCCCTTGTAGCAAAAGAAGCTATGGCTTGTAATTGCCCTATAGTTTCTACTAATGTTGGAGATGTAAAAACGCTGATTCATAATACAAACTTATGTTTTATTGTTTCAAATGATCCTCTTAATATTCAGAAAAAAATCGAACTGATTTTAAAGAATAATGATAGAACAAATGGGCAAAAAAAAATGCCAAACTATGACTTACCTCATATTGCAAAAAGACTAAAGGTAATCTATAAACAATGCAAAATAACATAAATTATACACTATGAAGATTTTAATAGATATTGGACACCCTGCACATGTTCATTATTTTAGGAATACAATTCAAATTCTTAAAAAACAAGGTCACAAATTTTGTATTACAGCGCGGGATAAAGATGTTACCCTTCAATTGATGCATGCATATCAAATTGAATTTATCAATCGGGGGAAAGGTGAACAAAACTTATGGGGGAAATTATGGTATGGCATAAAAACAAATTGGCTATTATTTCATATTGCTAAGAACTTTAGACCTGATATATTTTTGAGTTTTGCATCGCCTTATGCAGCACAAGTCTCTAAATTGATGGGGAAACCTCATATTGCTTTTACTGATACTGAGCATGCCAAATTGGGGAATCTCGCATTTTTACCTTTCACGCATAGCGTGATTACACCTGAAGCATTTCAAAAGAACTTTGGGGAGAAACATATTAAATTCAATGGATTTATGGAACTCGCTTATCTTAGCAAAAAATATTTTCAAGCTAAATCGGATGTGTTAAAACAACTTAGCTTGGATACGAATGATAAATACGTCATCATTCGATTGGTCTCATGGTCTGCAAGCCACGATATTGGTCATAAGGGTTTTACGCACAGCGCATTACTTCGTCTTATTCATAACATTAAAAAATACGCTGAAGTTCGTATTACAGCTGAAGGTGAAATCCCTCCAGACCTTCAACAATATGTCATGCCTTCGGTTCATCCTTCTGATATGCACCATGTTTTAGCCAATGCGACTCTCTTCATAGGTGAAGGTGCTACAATGGCTTCAGAATGTGCCGTTCTTGGGACACCATGTATTTATGTAAATACATTGTCTTGCGGTTACATTGAAGAGCAAGAAGAACATAACTTATTAGTCCGATTACTTGACATAGATGTCATTATTTCTGAAACAGAAAGGATACTTCAAAATAATGCTGCAAAAAAAGAACAGATTATGCGCGCTAGGCAATACTTGAAGAATAAAATTGATGTTACAGAATTTATAAATTGGCTAATCTCTCGTTATCCAAAGAGTATTAATACCTTGAGAAATAATCCAAATTACCAAAATAGATTTATTAGTAATTGATAATAGAAAACATGAAAAAACATTTATTAGTCATCGGCAATTTGATTCTATTAACTATCGTCTATATTATAATGGTTTATAATAAATTTGGTCAAATTATTCCTCCCAGCGAATATATTGCGCTATTTTTCATTTTTATCCTTTATTGGTCTACCGCTTCTCTTTATTATCGTAAATATCAAATAATGCTTCAGGGCTCTTATTGGTTGACGTTACGCATCATTTTTTGGTCAAGTTTTTTGTCCTTACTTTTTATCAGTTTTACAGTCTCATTTACAAATCTGTGGCTTATATCTAGAGGATTTATTTTTACAACAACCCTAATTCTCTTTTTAATGGAAGTCATTATTGCAGGATTGATACCAAAATCACAAAAATCGTTTTCACCCTTTATAGAAGACTTTAAAGAAAGCACGCATCAACTTTTGCATAAATTTAATATCAAATGGCTTTTATTTGGACTTCTCTCCCTCATTTTTATTTTTGCTGTCCTTCTTTTTCTAAGAGAAGGGACTCTTTTACTTCATCTTGAAAATGAACGCAACTTGCTCTTACTGATTTGCCTATGGGGAATATCAACTCTACTGACGAACCGATATAAACATCCTAATTCTATCAATCATTATTATGAAATTGCGCCATATATCAAAGCGGCAATTTTAATGATGCTCTTTACCCTTTTATTTTATTATTCCTTTCGCTTAACTGAAGCGGATCGTAATCTAATTTTTGCTGGAAGTCTAATTCATGCATGCCTTGAAATATTTTCATTCTACTTATATTTCTTTGGAAAAAACAAAACCCCTCTTAGCCATAAACATTACCAAGACTTAAAACCTAAAATTAAAAAAGATCAAGAAGATTTATATCATTCACCCAAAATCTCTCAGCAAGATAATCGATTGAGTTTTCAACATATTTATTCTATTCTCAGTACATTACGTTTAACGCAAAAATCTAAGATATTAAATTTCTTGTCCAAGATTTTAGAATCAAACCATATTCAAAAAGAAAAAATAACAATTCTCAATACGGCTACTTCAAAAAATATTGAGTTACTCCAAGATCATTCTCAAGATTTAATTATGAATATGCATGATATCAATGATTTTAGGAGAATAAACTATTATCTCATTCATGCCTATCATAAATTGAGTACTGGGGGATTGATCATCGGAAATTTTATTCCATTAGATCATTTTTATACACATTTAAGATCACAAATGCCTCACTTTTTATATATGATCTTCTTGCCTTTTCATTTTATTTTTCACCGAATCTTCCCAAAACTAAGTATAACAAAACAAATTTATTTTATCATCACAAAAGGCAAAAATAGAAAACTTTCAAAGGCTGAAATCTTTGGACGTTTATCTTTTTGTGGATTTAAAATGGTCCAGTATGAACAAATTGGAAACCAAATATATTTTGCATGTAAAAAATCTAAAACTATTTCACAAGAAGCGTCTCCCTCTTATGGGCCTATCGTTAAGTTAAAGCGTGTTGCCTATCATGGAAACATTATTAATATTTATAAATTAAGAACCATGTATCCTTATAGTGAATTTTTACAAAAAGAATTAATGGATAATTTCGGCCTAATGTCTGATGGCGATAAAATACTTGATGATTTTAGAATCACAAGTTGGGGAAAAATATTTCGGAAATTTTGGATAGACGAATTACCTCAATTAGTTAATTGGATTCAAGGCGATTTAAAATTGATCGGAGTTAGAGCTCTAAGTAAAACAAAATTTGATATTTATCCTGATGACTTGCAAAAATTGCGTATTCAATTTAAACCTGGACTCATTCCCCCTTTTTATGCTGACTTACCAAAGAGTTTTGAAGGTCTTTTAGATAGTGAAAAAAAATATCTTTTGCAAAAAAAAGAAAATGTTTTTATTACAGATTTTAAATATTTCTATAAAA
>Ga0233427_10002234_pt1 | contig 18666 bp, 15 predicted proteins | sample SI_118_April2016_5_FD_179885 | JGI IMG/M metagenome (GOLD analysis project Ga0233427, IMG submission 179885) | Seawater microbial communities from Saanich Inlet, British Columbia, Canada - SI_118_April2016_100_MG | ecosystem: Environmental > Aquatic > Marine > Inlet | place: Canada: British...
GAGATGTTGGAGCGTAAAGCGCGCGAGGTCGCCGAAGCGGCTGAGAAAGAGAGCGCGTCCGAGCAACAAGTTGCGGCGCAAACACAACCGGAACTCGAGGAAGGAAGCGAAGCGCCTGACTCCGAGTCAGATGATCTCGCCGACAGCGATATTGGCAAAAACGAGAGTGTTCAGGCTGACGATGTTGAGGAAGAAGAAAACGCTCTGACCGGTCCGGATCATCCGGTGGATCGTGAAGTTCCGGACCGCAGACCCGTAACGACCGGTCGGATCGCTGGAATGCGTGACGGCGCAAAAGGAGAAAATGGATGAGCGCAGATGCGACTGAGCAGGTAACCAATTTCCTGGGGTTTGATCTGCCGAATGATTCCTCTCTTCAGCAGGCGCGGCTTCAGGCGCTTGCGACGGGGCTTGTCGGTGAAGTGACGCCTACGTCTTTGGTCTCCTTCAGTTCGAGCGGCGTCCTTGCCATCGTGGGGCCTTTGCCCTCAGCATTGGCTGTAGCCCAGGAGTTGCCGGACGTGGATGGATGTCTTCTGGTAGCGACCGATGGCGGTGATCCAGGTAAAACGGAGATTCGTGAAGTAGAGGGTCGATCTTTGCCGGTGGTCTTTGGCAAGCCGGTTGCTATTGAGGGGTTTCTGGGGAAGTTCGTAATCAGCCTCATTCGTGATGGGGCGGAGATGGATCTTGCTAAAGCTATGGAACTGCCTGGCGGGGCGGTTGACATCGTGCTTGATCTTCTGCGTGAGCCGTTGCTGACGCCTGAGGTGCTGCCACCGGGATATTTCGCACCGCGTGGCGACACCTTTGCGCTGGATGAGGCCTGCCAGTCAATTCGGGATCTTAAGGGCCAGTTTGAAAAACCACAGTATGTGCTCTATGACCCGGACATCTGCGCTCGTGGCGCCCGTGGGATCGAGGGTTGTCGCCGTTGTCTCGACGTCTGTCCGGCAGATGCGCTGAGTACAGTGGGAGAACGGATCTCGGTCGAGACGCACCTGTGCCATGGGATGGGCTCATGCTCATCTGCCTGCCCGACGGGCGCCCTCAGTTATGCCTACCCCAACCGGGTTGATACGCTGAATCGTCTCCGCAGAACGATTTCAGAGTTTGGTAAGCAGACCGACCTGGTGCCCGAGGTGACCTTCTTCGGAGGAGAGGGGAGTTCCGCAAAATTGAGCGGACCGATCATCGACATTCCGGATCATGTGATTCCCTGGCGGAGTGAAGAAGTGGGAAGCAATGGACCAGAAGTCTGGCTCTCCGCGATCGCTTATGGGGCACGGTCCATCACCGTGCTTACATTTCCACAGACACCCCCGAGCGTCTGTGTATCAGCCGAGCGGCAGGCGCGTGAAGTCAATGCGGTACTGTCAGGCTTGGGTTGGCCGAGCGACACCGTCAGGGTCATCTTGGTGGATGAAGAAATTGCTTCACCCTGGTCAATGACTGAACAAGTCCCTCAGGAGGGGATGCCTGAATGGAGGCCGGCGACCTATGCCGGTATCGAAGATAAGCGCGCCGTTCTGCGAGCAGCGATCGATCACCTGGTCTCTCAAACCTCTAACGCGCCGCCAGAGATCTCATTGCCGGTGGGGACTCCGTTTGGCGAAGTCCGCGTCGATAAGGAGAAATGCACGCTCTGTATGGGCTGCGTTTCGGTTTGTCCCGCCGGGGCGATACTCGATAACAAGGACCGCCCCTGTCTTTCATTTATCGAGTGGAACTGCGTTCAGTGTGGACTCTGTGAGAACGCCTGCCCGGAACAGGCGATCGACCTCAAGGCGCGGCTGCTTACCGACAGCAATAGCCGTATGGAGCGACGGATTCTTAATGAGGAAGAGCCTTTCAAGTGTCTTGGATGCGGAAAACCATTCACCACCCAAAGCATGATTGAGAAAATGGAAGAAAAACTGGCCGGCCACCGGATGTTTGAGGGCGACGGAATGCGCCGCTTGAAACTCTGCGAGGACTGCCGGGTTAAGGACATGTTTAAGGATAAAAGTTAAGTCATTGAGAATCTTTCATTTTGTCTAATTAAGAGTACAAAAAGTAAGTTATTTATCGGGAAAATAATTTAAGTTATCGTCACGATTAGTGTTGATTATCTGAGAGGGTAGGGGCACAATAAATTCCATCTATCTATAGATTGATAATGTAAATGATAATCATTCTCAACTCGCTGTGATCAGGGAAATCTCTCAATACATCCTAAGATGACTTCACAGCCCGCAGTGTCAGTTGTAACCGAGGAGCAACACGCCCGCTCCGGTACCTACACACTCCTTGGCGCGCTTCTTAATTCGCCGTGCTCTGAGCCCGTTGTGAACCTACTGACCTCTATAGATATTTCTGATTCATCAGGTGAGGCCTTACCCTGGAGCAAACTTCAAAGCGGGATTGTCAACGCTGACCTTGACGACTTGGCTCACGAATATCATGCCCTGTTCGTTGGTCTGGGGCGTGGTGAACTTCTGCCCTACGGATCCGTCTATCTGACAGGATTCCTACAGGAGAAACCTTTGGCAGACCTTCGAGCGAACCTACAGGAGCTCGGCTTTGAGGTCACTGATAACACGCACGAGCCCGAGGATCATGTGGGCGCGCTCTGCGAGGTTATGGGCATCATGGCGGGATCTCCTAATGAATTTTCCCACGAGACGCAAATGGCGTTCTTTTCCCAGCATATGGGACCGTGGATGACGGAATTTTTCGACGACCTGATTAAGGCTCGCGAGAGTGGGTTTTATCGGTCGGTCGGTGAATTTGGCCGTGCCTTTATCGCTATTGAAAAGCAGTACTTTGCGATGGAGGTATAGCCTTAAGTACGTTGTCGGAACCTAATCAACTCTTCCACAGCGAGGTAATACGCATGAGAAAGAAACAAATACAAAACGAAAAAAACGTTACAGGAAGACGTAAATTCCTTAAAGGGGCGGCGGCTGCAGGTGGAGCTGCTGCGTTGGCTTCTGGCCAAAGAGCGGTAGCGGCAAGCGACTCCATTGCGGGCGATGCCTCATCTGGCTCCGGCTACCAGGAGTCAGGTCACATCAGGGATTACTACAAAACTGCCCGGCTTTAGGCTGGAAGTTTACGTCCTTAAACCCTTTTTTCGAGCAAGGCTCGGGATACCGGAGGAATAAAGATGAAACTGATCAGAACTGCGACAGAGCCGGCAGCACAGCCCAAAAGCGACGCTTCCGGTACTGCGATTGATCGTCGTACCTTCCTGAAACGCTCAGGAATCACCATTGGGGGTGCTGCAGCGGCAACGGCGCTCGCACCCACCATGATGCGAAAGGCCCACGCCGCCTCGATCCCCTCCGGAGGGGAGGGAACCCAGACAGTGCGAACGGTGTGCACACACTGCTCTGTGGGTTGCGGCATCAATGCCGAAGTCAACAACGGAGTCTGGGTGGGTCAGGAACCCGCTTTCGATCATCCTTTTAATTTGGGTGCCCATTGCGCTAAGGGCGCATCGGTGCGAGAGCATGGACATGGCGAACGTCGCCTGAAATACCCCACCAAACTGGTTGGCGGCAAGTGGGTGCGGATGAGCTGGGACGATGCGATCAACGAGATCGGCGACCAGATGCTTCAGATCCGAGAGCAGTCCAGCCCCGATTCTGTTTACTGGCTGGGGTCTGCCAAATTCAACAACGAGCAGTCGTACTTGTTCCGTAAGTTCTACGCCCTGTGGGGTTCGAACAACGGTGACCACCAGGCGCGAATTTGTCACTCCACCACGGTAGCCGGCGTGGCCAATACCTGGGGCTACGGTGCGATGACCAACTCGTACAACGATATACATAACAGTAAGGCGATGCTGATTATTGGCGGCAATCCTGCGGAGGCGCATCCGGTTTCCCTCATCCACCTGATGCGCGCTAAGGAGCGTAACAACGCGCCGCTGATCGTGATCGATCCGCGCTTTACCCGTACCGCTGCGCATGCTGACCTCTACCTCAAGATCCGCCCCGGGACAGACGTGGCGATTACCTGGGGCATGATGTGGCATATCTTCCAAAATGGCTGGGAGGACAAGGAATTTATCCACCAGCGTGTCTGGGGAATGGATGACATCAAGAAAGAGGTCGCTAAATGGACGCCCGACGTGACGTACGACGTGACGGGTGTGCGTGAGGAACTGGTCTATCAGGCGGCCAAGATGATGGCGGATAACCGGCCCAGCACCTTCATCTGGTGCATGGGCGGTACTCAGCACACTATCGGTAACAACAATACCCGGGCCTACTGCAACTTCCAGTTAGCGCTTGGAAACATGGGCAAATCCGGCGGCGGTACCAACATCTTCCGCGGTCACGACAACGTGCAGGGCGCAACAGACTTTTGCATTCTGTCGCACTCGCTGCCTGGATACTACGGTCTTTCCGCAGGTTCGTGGAAGCACTGGTCACGCGTCTGGGATCTCGACTACGAGTGGATAAAGGGTCGTTTTGATCCCGATAGTTACGAGCAGTCCAAGGGCAAGCCGGTCGCGCCGATGAATACCAAGGGCATTCCGGTGTCACGCTGGATCGACGGCGTTTTGGAAGACAAGGCCAATATCGCGCAAAAAGACAACATCCGTGCGATGGTGATGTGGGGCCATGCGCCGAACAGTCAGTCGCGTGGGCTTGAGCAGAAGAAGGCCTTTGAAAAGCTTGACCTGCTGGTGGTTATCGATCCTTATCCCACTGTGAGTGCGGTGATGCATGATCGCACCGATGGCGTGTATTTGCTACCGGCAGCAACTCAGTTTGAGACCTACGGGTCAGTGACCGCATCGAACCGTTCACTACAGTGGCGTGACAAGGTGATTGATCCCATGTTTGAGTCTCTGCCGGATCATACGATCATGCACAAACTGGCGACCAAGCTTGGATTTGGTAATGAACTGACCAAGAACATCAAGGTCGAAAATGATGAGCCGTTAATCGAAGACATCACTCGCGAATTCAACAAGGGTATGTGGACGATCGGTTACACCGGCCAGAGCCCGGAGCGGATGAAGAAACAGCAGGCCAATTGGGGCACCTTCCACATCACTACGCTCAAGGCCGAGGGCGGTCCCTGCGATGGCGAGTATTACGGTCTGCCGTGGCCCTGCTGGGGCACCCCAGAGATGGGGCATCCCGGTACGCCAAATCTCTACGATCCGAGCAAGCCTGTTGCCGATGGCGGCCTTTGCTTCCGCGCTCGTTTCGGCGTGGAGCGCAATGGCGAAAGCCTGCTGGCCAACGGTTCCTACCCGGTTGGCTCCGAGATCAAGGATGGCTACCCGCAATTTGATCATAAACTGCTTAAACAACTCGGCTGGTGGGATGATCTTTCAGAAGACGAGAAAGCAGCCGCAGACGGCAAGAACTGGAAGACTGACCTTTCCGGCGGTATCCAGCGGGTTGCCATTGCCCATGGTTGCGCGCCCTTCGGTAACGCCAAAGCGCGGTCGGTGGTTTGGACCTTCCCGGATCCGGTTCCGGTGCACCGGGAGCCGCTGTACACCAACCGGCGCGATCTGGTCGAGAAGTATCCGACTTACGAGGACCGCAAGAGCCATTACCGGCTACCAACGCGGTATGCTTCTATCCAGAAAACCGACTACTCAAAGGACTATCCGTTGATTCTTACCAGTGGACGTCTCGTAGAGTATGAGGGCGGCGGTGACGAGAGTCGGGCGAACCCCTGGCTGGCGGAACTGCAGCAGGATATGTTTGCTGAGATCCATCCTGTGGATGCCAACAACAACGGCATTCGCGATGGCCAGATGGTTTGGGTGGAAGGAGCAGAGGGGGCTAAGGTGAAGGTTCAGGCAATGGTGACACGGAGAGTCGCCCCCGGCGTTGTCTTCATGCCGTTCCACTTCGGTGGCCATCTCGAAGGTGTTGATCTTCGCAGTAAGTATCCGCAAGGAGCCGATCCCTACGTGCTTGGCGAGTCGGCCAATACGGCGATGACCTACGGCTATGATTCAGTTACCCAGATGCAGGAAACCAAGTGTTCCCTGTGCAGCATAAGCATTGCTTAAAGGAGGATATTACTCATGGCAAGAATGAAGTTCCTTTGCGATGCTGAGCGTTGCATCGAATGCAACGCTTGCGTCACAGCTTGCAAAAACGAGCACGAGATCCCCTGGGGTGTGAACCGACGGCGGGTCGTGACCATTAATGATGGTGAACCTGGCGAGCGCTCTATCTCAGTGGCTTGCATGCACTGCTCGGAGGCGCCGTGCGCTACGGTTTGTCCTGTCGACTGCTTCTACACCACTAACGATGGGGTAGTGCTGCACGACAAGGACATCTGTATCGGTTGCGGTTATTGCTTCTATGCATGCCCATTTGGCGCCCCGCAGTTTCCCGAGACAGGCGCTTTCGGCTCACGCGGCAAGATGGACAAATGCACTTTCTGTGCAGGTGGCCCGGAACAGGCGAATTCCAGCGAGGAATACCGTAAGTACGGTCGCAACCGTCTGGCAGAAGGCAAACTGCCTCTGTGTGCTGAAATGTGTTCAACAAAAGCGCTTCTCGCCGGTGATGGTGACAAGGTCTCGGATATCTTCCGTGAACGCGTCATGTATCGTGGTGCGGGGGCACTTCAGTGGGGATGGGGTGTTGCCTACGACAAGCAGGGTGTGAAGGGTTAGGCAGTTTCCTGCTGGGCTTTGAAAGTGGTTCTGGACGGCGGCGGCGAGTTTCGCTGCCGCCGTCGGCTCACTTGTCTCGGGGCAGCTCGCTTCGGTTTACCCCCACAATGATGCCGGAATCTCGGTAGTGATACTGATGCGGAGCGAACGGACACCGTCGTTTCCGTCGGCGCAGTTAAGGAGTTGAACGTGACTAACTCTCGATCGTGGATTCTCGTCCTATGGTTCCTAGCCTTGGTTGCCGCTGGGTTGGCGCCGAGCAGCCTCACGCTGGCTGAGTCCGGGGAAGCCCCGGCTGTGATCAATAACCCCAATCCGGGGGCGGACCTATGGCGGGCGGTGAGGGGCCACCTGGAATCGCCGGCGGTGACCCAGGTAACAGGCTTTGACACTGCCGTGCTCGTTAACGAGCAGGGCAGCCGCTGGACTTCAATCCGTGTGAATGAGTTGGTCCCGAAGTCGCGGGAGTGGCTAATCTTCGTTATCCTGTTGCTTGGGCTCCTGTACATGGTTGCCGGCCCGGCGAAGCTTCAGCAGGGCGAGTCCGGAGTCGAGGTGCAGCGCCATAACGTCACCGCCCGGTTCATCCACTGGTTTATGGCGGTCATCTTCATTGTGTTGGGTATTACCGGTCTAATTCTCTTGTTTGGACGGGTGGCGTTGATTCCTTTGATCGGAAAGGAGGCCTTTGGCGTGGTAGCGAGCCTCTGTAAGGAAACGCACAACTTTGTCGGCCCGTTATTTCCGGTGGCGATTGCCCTCGTATTCTTCAACCTGGTCCGTGGCAATCTTTATGAGCGCGGCGATATTAAATGGATTCTAAAAGGGGGAGGTTTCTTCGGGACAGGCCATGTTAGCGCCGGAAAGTTTAATCCCGGCGAGAAAATCCTTTTCTGGTTGACTATATTCCTCGGCATCGGGATCTCGGTGACCGGATACGTTCTAGATTTTCCCGCTATCGCGGTCTGGGTCGTCAGTGTGTCCCCTGACGTTAGCCAGTATCGGCATTTGATGGAATTCTCCCACGTGCTCCATACCATCATCGCTATCGTGTTCATTGCACTAATCTTTGGCCATATCTTTTTAGCCACCATGCTGGTGCCGGGAACACTCTCCGGCATGACAACCGGCAAAGTTGATGCAAATTGGGCCAAGGAGCATCATGATCGGTGGTATGACGAGATAGAGGTGCACAGCGACAAGGAGTCTTAGTTCGGCGTAGGCGTTCAGACCACGCTCTGAACGAAAAGAGGGTACGAGGGTCGCGAATTGCGACCCTCGCTTTTTTGCCACGGGGAATAGTCCATGATCCTTATCCGATAGGTGTAGCCGGTTTTGTTGAGGATGAAGCGCCAAAGGCTGGTTGTTGCCGTGGTGTTGGTGATTTCGCAAGGATTGGCGGGCGCCACGAATTCGACGTCGCCGGAAGCCTGGGTGACGGCGATCCAGATGCGCGATGTTGGGCGCCTCAGTCTCCTGCTGGAGAACGGGTTCGTCGACATAAATCTCAGCAACAAGAAAGACAAGACGGCTCTCATGGTTGCAGCCCAGGCTGGAGATCTCCCACTGTGCTTGGACCTTGTCGCGGCGGGGGCAAGGATCAATGTGCAGAACGAAAACGGGGGGACGCCGCTGATGCACGCGGCAGTAGGGGGTAATCCCGAAATCGTCAGCCTACTTCTGTCAGTGCAGGCCCAGACAGATACTGCTGCTGTTAACGGATGGACTGCCCTGGCGCTTGCCGCCGCAAAGGGCCACGTTGCTATAGTGGGTAGCCTACTTCGCGCAACAGCAGATCCAAATCTTGCCGATATCTTCGGCTGGACACCATTGATGCACGCGGTCGAGCAGGAGCGGCGTGAGACCGTCGCACTATTTCTTGGGCAGTCGGATATTCGGGTGAATCTGCAAAATCTTGACGGCGTGACTGCGCTGCATCGTGCCGTCGCACAGGGCTTTCGTGAAATCAGTGGGATGCTAGTCAAGTCAGGCGCAAGAATTGACTTGCCTGATCAGACTGGGCGAACCGCCGTCGATTACGCCCGCGAAGCGCAACAGATCCAGATTCTGAAAGACCTCGGCGGCTAAAAACGCGCTTTAACAGAGTACCTGTCTGGCGCAGTAACTGTCTAGGGTCACCGCTTTAGTCGTTCCTTCGACGGGCTGATCGACCGCTTCGCTTTTAAACTCGAGTTCCAGACGGTGTCCAAAGGTTTCGAAATAAGAAACGAACATCGACTGGCCGGCAACGCCGACAGCAAAAAGATAGTCTGTTTGTGGATCGTGTTCTAACAAGATCGCCGCAAGCGGGTTAGGTGCTGGTCCGCCCAGCACCCGGCCCCCTTCGGCAGGATCATAGACACTGCCTTCCGAACAGCAGTAGATCACGTTGGGCCGGCGGTGAAATAGGTTGTCGTGTCCCGCATATTGCACCTCTTCAGGCCGGTAGTTAATAAAACTTACCTGAACTGAGGGATGACTCATTTTGTGCGCACAGATGGCGGAAAACGAAACAATCTGATTTTGTGGGCCGACGCCGCCGGGCCAGTCATATTGGCCTCCCTGCTGAGTCTTGAGGGTTGTGGCTTGATTAACTGACTGTTCCAGACGAATGAGAAAGCACGGTGTCGAGATATATGGATAGAAAAAAAGATAACTCTCGTCGGTAATAAGATTACCTGCTCTCAGCGGCGTGTCATCTTCATTGAGTAGTTGCACCCGGTTGAAAAACTGTCCTTGGCTCACCGAAGCGACCAGGGTTTCCGGATAAGACGCTACAGTCGCTGCAGCGGTAGCACAAACCTTTATAAATCGCCGGCGGTCAGTTTCTGTCTTTCGCGTCATACGGTTCCCCGATGAGGTCTCCAATGATTAGGTCTGGTACTACCCCAAGTCACCAACGAAGAGCACGTCGTCAGGCATGATAAAATATTTTGCCTTAAAACGCATTCTTGCCCGTTCGGGTGCCCCCGATGAGGTCCCTGGTGTTGCGTTTGAGGCCTGCGGAGAGGTGGCAGAGCTAGGTTTATTGTGACGGTCTCGAAAACCGTTGTACCGAAAGGTACCGTGGGTTCGAATCCCACCCTCTCCGCCATCTACCTGTAACAAGCCTGCCTGTCGGGGCTCAACTTCAAGGCCCGCTGCGGACCCCCTGTGAGGAAAAATGGAAGATTGCCTGTTTTGTGATTTCGATAATGACGAGCTGATTGAGGAAGGGCAGTACTGTTATGCGCGCCGCGACGGCTACCCCGTGAGCGAACATCATTCGCTGGTCATCCCAAAAAGGCACGTCGCTTCCTATTTCGATCTTGACGAGGATGAAGTTATCGACATGCATCGCATGGTGGTGCAAATGAAGGCTCGGATCGAATCAATGGATAAGACGGTCAGCGGTTTTAATGTCGGGGTCAATGTTGGCCGCGATGCTGGTCAGTCTGTCTTCCACGTACACATGCATTTGATGCCGCGCCGTAAAGGGGATATTGATAACCCGCAAGGAGGCGTTCGCGGCGTGATCCCCGCCAAGCGCACCTACGTCAGAAGAAGCAAGAGCCCTTAGGCTGAGCCAGTCGTATTGAAGGGAGTGGCTAACTGCCCCCTTGTCCCGGAATTTCTTCTCCGAGTGCTCGGAGGTTTTTAACAGCCGCCCAGTTGCCCTGGGCCGCAGCTTTATTGAACCAGTGAACCGCTACCGCGCGGTTCGGCGCGGCACCTTCGTACCCGTTGAAGTAAAGCCAGCCTAGGTTGGTCTGCGCTGGTGCGTAGCCTTGTTCGGCAGCCTTTCGATACCAGAATGCTGCGCTCGCAAGATCCTTGTCTATCACAAAGCCGTCTACGTAATAGTCGGCGAGGTCCGATTGCGCCCAGGCGCTTCCTTCCTGCGCAGCGAGTTGCACTGGGCCTAGAGCGGCGCTGAACATTCCAATGGCTCTGGGTTTATCACGGTTTGTGCCCCGGGCTTCTAGAAGCATGCGCGCAACGCGCACCTGAGCCTGCGGTTCACCCCCCTTAGCCAGTGGAGTCAGAAACTGGAACGCGCGCTTATAGTCTCCGTTGTAGTATGCCTTGACGCCGCTCGAGAGGTTCAAGGAGGCCTGTTCTTCTGCGATTGCCTGTGCTCTTGCGATCCGTTCGTCAGCCTCGGCCTGTAGACGTTTTTGTTCCGCCTCGAGATATTGTCTTTGCTGTAACTGAGTGCTCAGGATGGCTACATTCGGGTTTGTCGGATCGACAGCAGCCGCCGCTTCAAGCCCGCGCGCGGCCCGCCCAAGCTGGTTTTGGGCTAAGGCGTCGCGTGCTTCACCAAGATAAACTTGTGTGATTCTTTCGATTCCATTGCGGGCCCTGGCATTTGCAGGATCTAGCGTGAGGACCGTGCGATAAAGGGCGAGAGCATTGTCTTCCGAAGGCGCGCGGAGCCGGTCGGCGTCAAAAGCAGCTGACGCTTTAGCCAATAGGTTTTCAACCCTCTGTTTTTCCTCACGAGCTCGCTGTGCTTCCTTCGCCTCGAGTTTTGCTAATGCCTGCTCCTGTTTCCAGGATTTTTCAACTTTACCTATGTTTGAGCGAGTGGCTGCCAGGCGCGTCTGATCGCCAATGGCCTTGACGGCGTCATCAAGGAGTCCTCGGGCGCCAGAAAAATCGTTGCGTTGAGTGAGTTGGTCGATCTCGGCAATGATTCCATCGGTCACCCGCACAAGGCCCTTTTGGGCGTGGGTGCTGTCCGGATTCATCTTGAGAACGGTCCGAAACTCGCTGTAGGCGTTCGCATCAGGCGGGCTGATCAAATGCCCTTCATCCAGATAGGTTCGCGCCCGGGCAAGATGGGGTTTGCTCAATCGCGAAAGTTTTTCTGCATCGCGATAGGCATTGGCGCGAGCGAGATCATCCTCTCGGGCAAATTCAGCAGCGTTCGATTTCTCGGCAACGTCGGTAAACTGGGCCTGGGCAATTTCAATGTCTGAGATATTCGAAGGCGTAAGATCGGTTGCGCCAATAATCTCAATCGTTGTGTTTGACGGGCCGTTCTCATGTGCCCCCGGGGGCGTGACCAGAAGGTAAAGCAAGTAGACCCCAATCAGAATCAGAAGAACGCCCAGAGTGAATCGGACTGAATAAGCGCGCAGCGGAGCGGGAAGCTTCTGGAGTAGCTTTTTCCCGTCAAAGCCCGCCGGTGTCTTGGCGGGCGCTGCTGCTGACCTGCGACGCTGGGGTGGCAACGAGAAATCGTCGAATTCGGGGTTGGTCAATACGTGGCCTGCAGTTTCCAGATCATCAGCGATTTGTAATGGAGTCTGATCATCGGAGACCTGATCGCGACTCACGCCGTGGTTCTCGGGATCGTGCAGTCCGCCGGCAATCAGAGGTTCCCGCCGACTATTCTGCGTACTCGCCTTGTTAATTCCTTGACGAGATAGCCTGGTATTTTCGAGATTGGGTGCTACGGGTTTTGGCGTTTTGACTAAATTTTGTGTTTTATCGAGCGCACTCAGCACGATTGTGGAAGCGCCTCGTACGCGGTTCACCATCGCGTCGAGAGGCCTGTCGCTGGATGCATCTCTCGGATCGTTGGCTCCGCCGCTCGCTTGGCGCACCGCCTGATCTATCTCAATGCTTAAATCGGGAGGCTCGGTATCGTCTGAGTGGGGTGCGGTCTCAGGATCAAGGGCAGCAATCAACTCCGCTGCATTTTGAGGTCTTAAAGTTGGATCGAGGCGCAACAGTCGGTCGATTAGCGACAGAATCGAGTGTGAGAAAAATTCCTGGCCCGCATCCACAGCCATGGGGAGGGGATCGCTCAGACCCTTATCGGTAGCCTCAAGCCGCACGAGCGCATCCACGGGTGCGACGCGACAGACACCCTGATAGAGAATTGCACCCAGTGCATAGTAGTCTGTCCACCGGCCCAACTGACCGCGGAAACTCGCGAGTTCCGGCGCGCGAAAATCGGGCACCGATTCCGCATCGGATGGAGGGTAGTGAGACTTATCCGTACTGAATCCACAGATCACTGATTGATCTTCATCGGCAAGCAGAATGCGTGCCGGTTTCAGTTCCAGGTGCAAGCCGCCAGTATCATGTGCGGCATCGAGGTAGGTGATCGCAGAATACAGGATGGTCTTAAGAGTCTCCTCTGGAAGGCGCTGTCCCGTGTGCAGCAGGTCAGCCAACGAAGCCCGGACCGGAAGATCGATGGAATACCAAGCAGCCCCGTCGTTTTCCTCGTAGTGTGCAATCCGCCCTGGGTGGTCGAGTTGGCTGAGTACTCTTGCCAGAAGCAGAAATTCAGTCAGCCCTTGCTCAAAGTCTGAGTTGAACTGTGCATCACAAAGCAGCAGGGAGACGCCGTCGGTATCGCGGACAGCAAACTGAAGTGGGAAGTACTCCTGAACAACGGTAGCCCCGTCGTTGGCAAGGTAGGTGTATCCGCTGTCGGAAGCTCCCAGCAACTTTGAAATGACATTTGGGCCGAGCGTAGCCCCCGGCGCCAGCGGAGCGGCTTGGAGCGTATCGTGTTCGGGAGTTTCTGCTGGAGCGGCTTTTTCGCCGGGTTGGAGATTTGGCGTATCTGTCGTCATCGTGATACGGGCATACCTTTGTCAGCGTGAACCTTGCAGGCGTTGATCCCGGTGCCGGGAATCATGGCCGGGTAGATCGCGTTAGCGGTGTCCGCGCGTGCACAGGATCGGAATTGGGCTCAGCCGGCGAGGTCATATAATACCGCGGATAGTAGACAGCGAATAGGGATGACGTGATTTTTTCAGATTAAAAAGTCGAATATCCAGGATCTTAACCCCGCCTGTTCGCGTAGAGCATGGAGTCGTTAGCAGGTTCAAAAGTCCCACTTTTCAACAGGAACAAGATGATTTCACCAAGTCGACGGATGGCATCCGTTCAGCAGCCGATCATTCCAGTAATCGGAGATTTCATTCTGGCAAATCCGGGGACCATCTCCCTGGGGCAGGGGATTGTTCATTATCCACCGCCAGTAGATGTCGAAGGTTGTATCCGTATGTTTTGGGATGACCCAACAGCGCATCAGTATGGCCCGGTGGAGGGGTTGGAGCCCCTGCGGTCTGCGCTATCAGAGAAGCTCGTTTCGGAGAACAAAATCTCGCTTGAGGGTAGAGAGGTGGTCGTAACGGCTGGAAGCAATATGGGATTTTTGAACCTGTTGTTGGCGATCACAGATCCTGGCGATGAGGTGATTCTGCCCGAACCGTTCTACTTTAATCAGGAAATGGCGGTTCGAATTGCGGATTGCGTCCCGGTGACGGTGCCGACGGATGCCAAGGGGCATCTGCAGATAGAAGCAATCGAAAGCGCGATCTCGAAAAAGACCCGGGCCGTAGTTACGGTATCACCCAACAATCCCACGGGGATCGTGTATCCGGAAGCCGCTCTGAGGGCGGTGAACACATTGTGCCGGGATCACGGGGTCTATCATATTAGTGACGAAGCCTACGAGTATTTCCTTTACGACGGCGCCGAGCATTTTTCTCCCGGTGCGATTGAAGGCAGCGAGTCGTACACCATCTGTTTGTACTCGCTAAGTAAGGCGTATGGCTTCGCCAGTTGGCGCATTGGATATGCGGCGATTCCCGAAAAATTGTTTGGGGCGTTGAGAAAGGTCCAGGATACGAATGTGATCTGCGCAGCGGCGATTTCTCAGTACGCCGCATTGGGCGCCCTTAAGGCCGGCGCGGATTACTGTCGGCCATATCTTGCTGATATGGCAGTTGTCCGCCGTCAGGGTATCGAGGCATTGAACGCATTGGGCGACAAGGCAAGCCTGTTGCCAAACTCGGGGGCTTTTTATCTTTTTGTAGAGGTGCCTGGCTACGACGGTGACGGCCTCGACCTTGCTCGGGTTTTGATTGAGCGTTTCGGGGTTGCAGTTATCCCGGGAAGTGCCTTTGGCATAACCGACCGATGCGCGTTTAGAGCCTCTTTCGGCGCTCTCCAGAGTGACAGCGCGATCGCGGGGCTCGATCGTCTGGTTACCGGACTGAAAGCCCTGATCTAACCCAAGCCGGTTTGCGTTGAGAGCGTATCTTAGATACCCTTTGGCGCCTTGCGGAGAGGTGGCCGAGTGGCTGAAGGCGCACGCCTGGAAAGTGTGTATACGTTAATAGCGTATCGAGGGTTCGAATCCCTCTCTCTCCGCCAGTTCCAGTTCCACTATTTTCGGACAGTCTCCCTGCTTGCTCTCCAACGTTGCTGCGGTCTAGCAACACGATTACTTGCCGTTGAAATTCGCGGCCTGGGGCTTCTCACTGTGCCGCGGTGGGGCATAGGGGGCAAGGAAATCGACATCTCCCAATGTTCTCGATGAACGTAAATACAACTGCTTGCTCTTGCTAATCTATTGCTTCCATCGAATAGCATCGCAAGAGCGGTCAAATTCCTCTAGGTAGGCGGCCTTTCGATCGCTGGGTAGCCATGCAGAAATGAAACCATTACGCATAAACTTGGCCATGGTTTTCCGCGACAAGTTCCCTGTGCGCTGCGCTTCGATCAGCGTCTGCGACAGCCAACCGGACCCGAACTGCGCCGGATCATCGCTGTTGAGCGAAATCAAGACACCCTGCTCCAGCAGGCCGGTCATCATTGCCAGATCGTCTGGGGAGGTCTGTGACTGGAACGCGTAACGTGTAGGGCAGCCAGTCAGCGCGATGTTCTTGTCGATCAATTGCTGGACTACGCTGTCGTCCTCAATAGCGTTCAGTCCATGGTCTATGCGCTCCACGCCCAGGGTCTCGATGCAGCCGCGAATGTGCTCGATGGAATTGGGGATATGCACGTCACAGTGTGACGTAAGTTTATAGCCTTCTTTTTTTGCGGCGGCAAAGACTGGGGCAAAGGTGTTTGGGAAGTCGGGACGCTCCGGATTGTCGAGACCAATCCCAGCAATTTGGTCTCTATAGGGCTGGATCGCATCAAGAATATTCAGAGCCTCTTCAACGGGCCTGTCACGCTGAAAGCTCATAATCCACTGCACCTCGACACCAAAGTCTCGGGCACCAGCCAGGCTTCCGGATTTTAGGGCCTCAAGTTGAGCTTCGATGCCGACGCCCTGCCTTAGACCTTGCTGAGGATCAAACATAACCTCAGCGTAGACGATCTTTTCAATCTGACAGCGCTTCAGATATCCATAGGTGATGTCCTCATAATCCCTCCCCCTGCGCAGCACGCTTCGGCAAACATCCAAAGCTTCGATAAAACTATCGAGGTTTTGTTTCGGATCTGACTTACCCTTGCTCTGTCCCGCAAGGATGTCAGCCGCAGACTTGTAGGGCAGCGCTATCTCATTACGGTCGGCAATGGTGAGCAGCAGGTCAGCTTCAATCGTGCCCTCTATATGGACATGCAATTCCGCCTTGGGGATAGCGGTGATGAAGTGTGTTATGTCACTCATGCTTAATTTTCCAAAGCCCGATGACGGCGATAGCCTCAGGCATCGCGGTAAAGGTAGTTTTTATCGAAACGTTCCATCAGGTATTCCCCGTAATGGACCTGCAACCCTTCTCGGTTGGGCGGGTCCGCTGGGAGCATCGGGTATATGGCTGCGTCGAAATTCGGATCGAAGAAAAAAGCCACAGAGTATCGCTCCCTTTGGTTGAGTACGACCCGGTGCGGTGTTGAGGCCCAGCGCCCTCCAGAAATGACCGAGAGCATATCGGCCACATTAAGGACAAACGCATTGTCAAGCGGAGGTACGGAAATCCAGCGCCCCTCGGAAGTTTGCACCTCAAGACCGTTGGTCGCATCTTGTGCCACGAGCGTAAGGAAGCCGTGATCAGTATGCGGTGCGGAGCCGAATTGATCCCGATGGTCAGAGGTGCTGAGGGCGGGATAACGCAGTAGACGAAGAAAGAGAGTCGGCTCGGTAAACCACTTTGTGAAAGCATCAGGTCCGAGTCCCAACGCCACCCCCAGCCGCTGCGTCAGTCCATACGCAAGCGTTTGCATGACGTTGAAGTAGTCAAGGCAGGTCATACGGAACTCGGGGATCAGGGTATCAGGCCACTGGTTAGGTCCAAAGATCGCGCTCCCCCAGCGAGGGTGGTCTGCAGAAACCGGCTGCATCACCATAAAAGACTCAGACTGGTTGGGTTGGGTGGCCGGCTTCACCGACGAGGTGACGGTTTGGCTTTCGTCTTTTCCAATATAGCCGCGATGGAAGCGATTGACGGCAAGCTCCCGTTTTTCCTCCTCGGACAACGCGTGAAAGGTGTGGTTGACCTCAAGGATCTGACTGATCCGGCTGGCGTCAACGTCATGGCCCTGGATATAGCAAAAGCCATGGGTAGCCAGGGCCTGGTCCAGGGCGCTCGCGATATCGGGATCTGAAACTGAAGATGCCCCTGATCGAATGTCAACGCACGGAATTTCGGAGATCATCCCCGGGGTCCGAATTGAAGTGGAACAAACAGGATAGCATGTGCCTCCTGGATGCGGCCATCGTGTACTAGGGATCGCAAAGATCTGAAGAGCAAAGGCCTTTAGGCTGATCTGGCATAGGTTAAACTCCGCGGCCATTGTATTTATCCATGATTGACCACTCGAGAGAGACTATGACACTGACCCAGGCAGACACTTCCGGTCCGGACAGAAGCGGGCCGCCTACGACCCGATACCGGACCCTGATTCTGGGTGCTTCATACGGCTCGCTGCTGTCGACCAAGCTGATGCTCGCAGGCCACCATGCAACCCTCGTTTGTCGCGAGGCTACAGCGGCCATTTTCAATGAAGAAGGTTCAGTAGTCAGAATTCCGGTCAGAGGGCGTGACGGGCTGATCGAAGTGGATTCCGGCAGTCTTGCGGGTTCACTCCAGGCTGCCGCTCCTGAAAAGATTGATCCCACAGATTTCGATCTCGTTGTGCTTGCGATGCAGGAGCCCCAGTACAGTGCGCCAGGCGTGCGTGAACTTATCGGTCGGGTTGCGGCTTCGGGTGTCCCCACAATGGCTATCACCAACATGCCGTTGTTGCCTTACCTCGCACGGATTCCGGGCCTTGAGACAGGGAGTCTCCGGTCCTGTTTTCTGGAGCCTGAGCTTTGGGATCCTTTTGATCCTGACCTGATGACGTTGTGCAGCCCTGACCCACAGGCGTTTCGCCCACCCGAGGAGAAACCTAATGTGCTGCAGGTTCGGTTGCCGACTAATTTCAAGGCGGCGGCGTTTGCCGATGGGGCGCACACAGCAATGCTGCGCGACCTCGATGCAAGCATTGAAGCCGCGCGTTTTCAAAGCCCGGAGCATGGCGCACTGGAGTTGCCGGTAAAGCTTCGCGTATACGACTCGGTTTTTGTCCCGCTTGCAAAGTGGGCCATGCTGATGGCTGGAAACTATCGATGCGTCCAGGCGGAAGAGATGAGACCGATTAAGGAAGCTGTTCACGGCGATCTCGACGCGAGTCAGGCCGTCTATGACTGGGTGGTAGGGGTCTGTATTGATCTTGGCGGAGACATTTCGGATTTTGTGCCTTTCGAGAAGTATGCCAAGGCCGCCAGTTCACTCGCGAACCCCTCGTCCGCTGCGCGGGCGCTGGCAGGTGGCGCGAAGAACATAGAACGCGTTGATAAACTGGTCTCTTTAGTGGCGGCTCAGCAGGGTAAGCGCCTCGAAGTCGTCGACGAGACGGTGGCGGTAGTCGAAAAGTGGTTAACCCAGAACCGCTCAGCGTAAGAGAGTAGCAATCGACGAGTGTTTCCCAGAAAGTCCCTGAAACAAACGTAAGGGATGAAATGTCTAAAGCGTTGCGCCGTGCTCCGCGACACCGTACTCGGAGAGTTGCGCTGTGAGGTACTCATAGGCGTCGTCAACCGAATCGGTCAGTAAGAACAAGTCCAGGTCATCTTCACTGATCGTGCCATGCTTGATCAGCGTCTCAAAGTTGATAGCCTCCCGCCAGAAAGACTTGTCATAGAGCACAATCGGCAGGTGCTTTCGGATCTTGCCCGTCTGCAAAAGGGTCAAAATTTCAAATAATTCGTCCAGGGTTCCAAACCCCCC
>Ga0233427_10002235_pt1 | contig 18659 bp, 8 predicted proteins | sample SI_118_April2016_5_FD_179885 | JGI IMG/M metagenome (GOLD analysis project Ga0233427, IMG submission 179885) | Seawater microbial communities from Saanich Inlet, British Columbia, Canada - SI_118_April2016_100_MG | ecosystem: Environmental > Aquatic > Marine > Inlet | place: Canada: British...
GCAGATGTACAAATTGTAATCAATCTGAAAGATAACAATAGATTATTCAAATCTGAGAAATATGAACACTCTTATCCTCATTGTTGGAGATCTGACAAACCTATTTTGTATTATCCAATGGATAGCTGGTTTGTAAAAACTACCGATTACAAACAACGAATGATGGAACTGAATAATACTATTAACTGGAAACCAAAATCAACTGGAGAAGGTAGATTTGGTAATTGGTTAGATAACTTAGTTGATTGGAATCTTTCTCGTTCTCGGTTTTGGGGTATTCCTATTCCTATCTGGCGTACAGAAGATGGTTCTGAAGAAATTTGCATCTCTTCTGTAGAAATGTTACAATCTGAGGTGGAAAAATCAATATCTGCTGGTGTTATGAGAACCAGCCCTTTCGATAAATTTGAGGTTGGTAACTTCTCAGAAGAAAATTATAATACTTTTGATTTACACAGACCTTATGTAGATGATATTATTTTAGTTTCATCTGAAGGAAAGTCAATGAAAAGAGAATTAGACCTTATTGATGTTTGGTTTGATTCTGGTTCTATGCCTTATGCACAACTTCATTATCCTTTTGAGAATAAAGATATATTTGATAAAAATTATCCTGCAGATTTTATTGCAGAGGGAGTAGATCAAACTAGAGGTTGGTTCTTTACACTTCATGCTATTTCTACCATGTTATTTGATAGTGTAGCGTATAAAAATGTGGTGTCAAACGGATTAGTTCTCGATAAAAATGGAAATAAGATGTCTAAGAGATTGGGTAATGCAACCGATCCATTCGAAACACTAAATAAATATGGTGCAGATGCCTGCAGATGGTACATGATTTCTAACGCTCAACCTTGGGATAATTTAAAGTTTGATGTGAGTGGGATTCAAGAAGTGCAAAGAAAGTTTTTCGGAACGATTTATAATACTTATTCCTTCTTTGCATTGTATGCGAATATTGATGGTTTCTCATACTCAGAAGATGAAATTCCTCTTGAAAATAGAACAGAAATTGATAGGTGGATTATATCCGAATTAAATTCATTAATTACTGAAGTTGAAGATAATTATGAAGATTATGAACCTACAAAAGTAGCAAGGTTGGTTCAGGATTTTGTAATAAATAAACTATCTAATTGGCACATTCGATTGAGTAGAAGAAGATTCTGGAAAGGGGAATACAAATCAGATAAAATTTCTGCTTATCAAACGCTTTACGAATGTTTAGAGAAAGTTGCTATTATTTCCTCTCCTATTACTCCGTTTTTTATGGAACAATTGTATAAAGATTTAAATGAAGTTTCAGGTAAACAAAAATCAGAATCTATTCATTTGTCTGCATTTCCTAAGTCAGACGAAAGTAAAATAGATAGAGAGTTGGAACAAAAAATGGATGTAGCACAAAAAATTACTACAATGGTTCTTTCCCTAAGAAAAAAGGAAAGAGTTCGTGTTCGACAGCCTTTACAAAAAATTATGATTCCTGTAAGTGGAGATAAAATGAAAACTCAGATTAATTCTGTTCAGGATATTTTACTTTCCGAATTGAACATAAAAGAAATAGAATTTATCTCGGCAGATTCGGAAATACTTACAAAACAAATAAAAGCAAACTTCAAAACATTAGGCCCCAAATTTGGGAAGGATATGAAACTGATTGCATCAAAAGTAAATCAATTTACGGCTGAGGATATTAAAAAAATAGAAGTAGAAGGTAATTTTGTTGTCAACCAAGATATTACAATTGACCTTTCGGATGTGGAAATTTCCTCTGCAGATATTCCTGGATGGCAAGTTATGAGTCAGTATGGAATTACAGTTGCTTTGGATATTACTATATCTGATAATTTACAAGAAGAAGGGTTAGCTAGAGAGTTAGTGAACAGAATACAAAATATTAGAAAAGACAAGGATTTTGAAGTGACAGATAAAATTAAAATTACTGTTGAAAAAAATGAAGCAATGGAAAATGTTATAACAAATAATTTATCTTATATTTGTGGAGAAACATTGGCAAATTCCTTAGAAGTTGTTGAGAAATTAAAAAACGAAAAAATAGATGTCGATTTGGTAGATGGTATATCAATTGGTGTTGAAATTAAAAAAATATAAAATTATGTCAGATAATAAAGTAAGTTATTCTGCAAAGGAATTAAAAGAATTTAAAGAAATTATTCTAGAAAAGATTGAGACAGCAAAATCAGATTTATCATTATTGAGATCAGCATATGCAAATGATGGAGATAATGGTACGGACGACACTTCACCAACTTTTAAAGCATTTGAAGAAGGATCTTCAACTCTTTCCAAAGATGAGAACATGAAGCTTGCAATGCGACAAGAAAAATTCATTAAAAGTTTAAAAAATGCACTTATCAGAATTGAGAATAAAACCTACGGTATTTGTAGAGTTACTGGAAATTTAATCAGTAAAGAAAGATTAAAACTTGTGCCTCATGCTACACTTTCTATAGAAGCGAAAAGAGCTCAATAATATTTAGTTTTGAGAAAAGTTCTCCTCACATCTTCCATTTTACTTTTAATTGACCAAATTACAAAAATTTGGGTTAAAACTAATATGCTATTAGGGTATGAAGGAGAAATTTATATTTTTGATTGGTTCCGAATACATTACATTGAAAATAATGGAATGGCGTACGGAATAGAATTAGGAGGAGAATACGGTAAGTTATTCCTTACTTTATTTAGAATAATTGTTGTTGGATGGGGAATTTTTTATGTAAATAAACTCATAAAAGAAAAACAATTTCCAACAGGGCTTTTCATTTGTTTAGGACTAATTATAGGAGGAGCTTTAGGAAATATTATTGATAGTACTTTTTATGGAGACACTTTGTTTTATGGTAAGGTTGTAGATATGTTATATTTTCCGTTAACAGGAGAATCTTACTTTTTACCAGATTGGATCCCTTATTTTGGAGGAGATCATTTTGTCTTTTTCAGACCGATATTTAATATTGCAGATTCTGGTATTTTTGTAGGAATTACTTCTCTTTTACTTTTCTACAGAAAATATTTTAAATAAGATTAATTTTCCTTAAAATGGTACCTTCTATACTTTTTAATCAAATAGAAATTTGTATTTATGGCTGATTATCATATCAAATTATTTTTAATCATGTATTCTGCAATTTGAAAGCTGTTTGTAGCAGATCCTTTTCTTAAATTATCTGATACAATCCACATATTTATTGTGTTCGGATAAGTATAATCTTTTCTTATTCTTCCTACAAAAACATCATCTTTTCCTTCAGAAAAAATTGGCATAGGATAAATTTGTTCTTTTACATTATCTTGTAAAGTTATCCCATTTGTTTCCGATAAAATATTTTTAATTTCAGAGATGTCAATCTCCTTTTCAAAAGTAATATTTACACTTTCCGAATGTCCTGCTAAGACTGGAATTCTGACTGCAGTTGCCGAAACTTCTATATTCTCATCTAATATTTTCTTTGTTTCATTGCAGAGTTTCATTTCTTCTTTTGTGTAATCATTATCTAGAAAAATATCACATTGCGGAATAACATTTTGGTGGATTTGATAAGGATATACCATTTCACCTTCAACGTTATTCATTTCATTTTCCAATTGTTTTACAGCTTTCATTCCTGTTCCTGTAATGGATTGATATGTAGAAACAATTACTCTTTTTATAGTGTATTTATGGTGAAGTGGAGCTAAAGCCATAACCATTTGAATGGTGGAACAATTTGGATTTGCAATTATAAAATCATTTTTTGTAAGTTCATTTCCATTTATTTCTGGGACAATTAATTTACAATTTGTATTCATTCTCCAAAAAGAAGAATTGTCAATTACTTTACATCTTTTGTCTGCCAATTTTGGAGCCCATGTTTCTGATACATCACTTCCAGCAGAGAGAATTGCTAGTTGTGGAGGGTTTTGTAAAAGTTCTTCCAAACTAATTATTTTGTAAGATCTTTTATCGAATTTTATCGTCTTACCACATGATTTTTCAGAGGCTACTAATAAGAGTTCGGTATATGGAAAATCTCTTTCTTCCAATACTTCCAACATCTTTTTACCAACTAATCCTGTTGCTCCTACAATTGCTACTCTCATTTGTGTATTTTTATTTTCCAAAAATACTATATTTACACACTATGAAGAAGTCCTTTTTATTTTTTATTCTGATAAGTTTTCCACTACTGATGGCAGCTCAATTTTCTGATGATTTTTCAGATGGAGATTTTACAAATAACCCAATATGGATTGGAGATATTGATAAATTTGAAGTGAATGCTTCAGGACTATTACATCATTTATATGATACAATTAGTGGTGAAAGTTCTTTAGTCGTGGTTTGTCAAGTTTCAAAAAATGCAGTTTGGGAGTTTGATATAACATTGCTTTTCGATCCTTCATCTTCAAATTTTTCAAAGGTGTTTTTAATGTCGGATGAAACAGATTTAACTTCTGATTTAAATGGATATTTTGTTAAAATTGGTGGTGAAAGTGGCAATATAGATAATGTGAGTTTATTTTCTAAAATTGGAAATATAGAAGTGAAAATTATTGATGGTATAGATGGTATAGCTGCTTCTAATCCCAACTTAAAAATTAAAGTTACAAGAGATGATATTGGTAATTGGGAGTTATTTGTAGATACTTCTAATTACTCTATATCGCAAGGCGTGGCTTTTCATGATGCAGTTTTAAGTTCCGAATATTTTGGTGTGTTTTGTAAATATTCCAAAACGCGTTCCGATTTATTCTTTTTTGATAATTTTAATGTTTCTGGAAGTTGGGATACAATTGTCCCACAAAATATTAATCCAAATGATGTAGTGATTAACGAACTTTTTGTTGATCCTATTCCTTCTATTGGACTTCCAGAATATGAGTATATTGAACTTTTTAATAGAACAGATATGGATATAAACCTAACAAATTGGACTATTACAATTGGGAGTACAGAAAAGGTATTTCCTATTTCTGTAATAAAAGCAGATAGTTTTGTTGTTTTGTTAAAACAAGATGTGATAGATAGTTTTCCATCTACTATTTCTAAAATTGGTTTTTCTTCTATTTCCTTAACAAATTCTGCTGAAGATGTTATTTTGAAAGATGAAAATGGAAAGATTTTACATTCTGTTTCTTACACAGATAGTTGGTATAATGATGAGAATAAAACAGAAGGAGGTTGGTCTATTGAGCAAGTAAATCCTGACTTGTATTGTGAGGGAAAACACAATTGGAGGGCTTCTGTTTCTGCTATTGGTGGTTCTCCCGGAAAACAGAATTCTGTTTTTGGAGAATATATGTATTCGGAACCCTTAAAAATTCAAAATTTATTTTTGGTAAATAGTAATACTTTAACTCTAAAATTTAATAAAAAGTTAGATTCAAATAGTATTGTAAACCAAAATCAGTATTTTGTAGATAAAGGAGTAGGAAATCCTATTTTTGTAAGTTTTAATACTTACTTTTCTTCTGAAATAAATCTTCATTTTTCAGATAATTTTATGGAAGGTTTTATTTATAATTTAAGTATTAATGATGTTATTACGGATTGTAATAATAATCAACTAGATACTTCTTTAATATTCCGTTTTGTACTTCCGGATAGTTGTTTGCAATCTGACATTATAATAAATGAAATATTATTTGACCCCAAAGATGATGGGGTGGATTATGTAGAGATTTATAATAACTCGGATAAAGTTTTTGATTTGAAAAATTACAGAATTTCTAATTATTTAATAGATTGGAATACTCCAGAAAATTGGAAAATAATTACGAATGAAAGTAGGTTGATTTTTCCGGATGAATATTGGGTATTGACAACTGATTCTGCAAAAGTGAAAAACCAATATTTTACTGAAAACCCATGTCATTTTATAGAACTTGTTAGTCTCCCAACTTTTTCAAATGAAGAAGGAACAGTAGCAATTATTCATCAATCTTTATTGAATACCATTGATGTTTTGGGGTATCATTCTGATATGCACCATCCATTACTTAATAGTGTAGATGGAGTTTCTTTAGAAAGAATTTCTCCTAATTTGGAACAGTGGCAATCTGCATCTTCTACTAGTGGGTATGGAACTCCAACTTATCAAAATTCACAATATTTTATTCCTAATTCGTTTGGAGAAGTTACTGTAATTCCAGAAGTTTTTAGTCCAAATAATGATGGTTATGAGGATTTCTTATCGATAAATTGGGAATTTGAAAGGTCTGATTTAATGGCTTCTATTTCAGTATATAATTCAGATGGAATATTAATAAATGTATTGATAAATAATGAATTAATAGGAAATTCTGGAACCCAATTTTGGAATGGTACGGACGAAAGAGGAATGAAACTTTCTTCAGGAATTTACATTGTTTTGCTAGATGTTTTGTCTGATGATGGATTTGTTAATCAGTTTAAAAAAGTAGTTGTACTTCACAATTGAAAACTTCAGAAGAAATAAAAGAAATTATAAATGACCTCCCGCAAAAAGCAGGGGTGTATCAGTATTTTGATAAAGAGGAGAAAATTCTCTATGTTGGTAAGGCGAAAAATATAAAAAAAAGGGTTTCTTCTTATTTCACTAAAAATCACGAATACAAAAAAACAAAGTTGATGGTCTCTAAAATTAGAGATATAAAATACTTTGTGGTTCCTACAGAAATGGATGCCTTATTATTGGAAAATAATCTGATAAAAAAATACCAACCAAAATATAATATCATGTTGAAGGACGACAAAACCTATCCTTTTATATGTATTAAAAACGAGCCTTTTCCAAGGGTGTTTTCTACTAGAAGAGTAGTGAAAGATGGGTCTACTTATTTTGGGCCTTATACTTCTGTCCGATTGGTCAGAACTTTATTAGATTTTATTCATCAATTGTATCCTTTACGAACTTGTAATCTGAATTTGAAAAAGGAAAATATTGAAAAGAAAAAGTTTAAATTGTGTTTGGAATATCATATTGGAAATTGTTTAGCTCCTTGTGAAGATTTTCAATCTGAGGAAAGTTATGATTTTGGTATAAACCATATAAAACAAATACTGAAGGGAGATATAAAATCAGTGACTTCAATTTTAAAAGATAGAATGAAATATCATGCTGAGAATTTAGAATTTGAAAAAGCGCAATCGGTAAAAGAGAAATTAAATTTATTAGAAAATTATCAGTCAAAATCAACTATTGTAAATGCCAAGATTAATAATGTAGATGTATTTTCTATTGTTTCAGATGAGAATTCTGCTTTTGTAAATTATCTTAAAATTTCTAGTGGTGCTATTGTCCAAACCCATACCATAGAGTTGAAAAAGAAGTTAGAGGAAACAGATGAAAAACTTTTGATTTATGCAATTACAGAACTTAGACAACGATTTAATTCTGTTTCTAAGGAGATTTATTCCTCTATTCCTTTAGAGGATTTGTGGGAAGATGTAAAAGTTATAGTTCCGAAAATAGGAGATAAGTATAAGTTGATAGAACTTTCCAGAAGAAATGCAAAATACATGCAATTTGACAGGTTACAGAAAAAACAAAAACTAGCAGAAAGATCAAAAAATAAAGATTTATTAATTCAAATGCAAAATGATTTAAGATTAAAAGAAAAACCAAGGCATATTGAGTGTTTTGATAATTCAAATTTGCAAGGTACAAATGCTGTAGCGGCTTGTGTGGTATTCAAAAATTGCAATCCTTCAAAAAAAGACTATCGACATTTTAATATTAAAACGGTTGTTGGTCCTGATGATTTTAAATCCATGGAAGAAGTAGTTTATAGAAGATATAAACGACTTTTAGAGGAGAAACATAGTTTACCACAACTAATTGTAATTGATGGAGGAAAAGGACAACTTTCATCTGCCGTAAAAAGTTTAAAAAAGTTAAAATTACTTGGAGAAATTCAGATTATTGGAATAGCAAAAAAGTTAGAAGAAATATTTTTTTATGGAGATAAATATCCATTGTATTTGGATAAAAGGTCGCAAACATTAAAAGTAATTCAGAATTTGAGAAATGAAACTCACCGCTTTGGAATTACACATCACAGAAACAAAAGAAGTAAAATTACTTTTTCTAGCGAATTGGATGATATTAAAGGGATTGGAGCGAAAACAAAAGATAAATTACTAAGCCATTTTGGTAGTGTTAAGCAAATTAAATCATCCCCAAAAGAAGAAATTATAAATCTAATTGGTACAGAAAAAGGAAATAAAGTTTTTGAACAGATAAGACAAAAAAAATAATTGCATTTATTTTGTTGTTTTATCTCTTATATTTGTAATTCAAAATAAAAATTTAGAATGAAAAAAATACTACTGATATTATTGATTGTCCCTCACTTTTTATTTTCACAAAGTTGGGTAGAAAAAATGCAAGATCCTACTCAAAATTTTTATGACATACAAAGAGAATTTAATGACTATTGGGAAAATAAAACTATTGAAAAAGGGAAGGGGTGGAAGCAGTTTAAGCGTTGGGAAAATTTTATAGAACAAAGGGTTTTTCCAGATGGAGTAATGCATCCAGAAATTCTTTTAAATGAGTATCAGAACCTACAAACTTCCAATAATCAGTTCAGAATGATACCACCCAATGTATGGACTCAAGTTGGTCCGGATAATGTTCCTTTACAGGCTAATGGCACAAAAAGAGGAATTGGAAGGGTGAATACTATTTCTTTTCATCCCACTGATCCTAATATTATCTACATAGGAGCTCCAGCTGGTGGTTTTTGGAAGTCGGTGAATGGTGGACAAACATGGATAACAACAACTGATTTTTTAACAAATTTAGGAGTGTCCGATATTGCAATAAATCCAACAAATCCTAATGAAATCTTTATTATTACGGGAGATAGAGATGCTGGTGATACTTATTCATATGGGTTAATGAAATCTTTAGATGGTGGGTTAACTTTTAATACAACATCTCTTTCATTTAATGTTACAAACTACTATAGAGGAAATAGGATTCTGATTGATCCAAATAATACAGATGTTTTAATTGTTGCTACTAGTAATGGAATTTATCGATCTTCAGATGGAGGGAATACTTTTGTAAATACTTTCTCTTCTGCAAATTTAACAGACATTGAATTTCATACTACAAATTCAAATATTATTTATGGAGCATCAAAAGGAAATACTTCTATTTATAAATCTACTGATAATGGAATTAATTGGTCTCAATCTGGAAATGGATTACCATCAACAAATTCAGTTGTAAGAGCTTGTGTTTCGGTTACTCCAGATAATCCATCTGTTGTATATGCACTTTTTGGAGGTAATAATAATGGTTTTTATGGTGTATATAAATCTATTGATGAAGGACAGAATTGGACTCAACAATCTAATAGTCCAAATTTATTAGGATGGTCAACTACAGGTTCTGATTCTGATGGACAAGCTTGGTATGATTTGGCTTTTGCGGTTGATCCAAATGATGATAAGATTCTTTTTGTTGGTGGAGTGAATTGTTGGAGTTCGACAGATGATGGACAAAATTGGAGTTTAAATACACATTGGACAGGAAGCGGTGGTGCTGATTATATGCATGCGGATGAACATATGTTAAAATACAATCCTTTAAATAATTATATTTATTCAGGAAATGATGGTGGATTATATGTTTCAACAGATAATGGAAATAATTGGACTGATATATCTGATGGATTACAAATTACGCAATTTTATAGTCTGGGGGTTTCTCAAACGGTACAGGATAAGGTTATTACGGGAGCGCAAGATAATGGTACTTTCCTAAAAGATGGAAATACATGGGATGCTGTAATTGGTGGAGATGGAATGGAATGTATAATAGATTATACAAATTCAAATATAATGTATGGTGAATTATACTATGGGAATATTCGAAAATCAACTAATGGAGGAAATAGTTTCTCAACGATTTCTACTGGTAATGGAGCATGGGAAACTCCTTATGTTTTAGATAGAAATGATCCGAATATTATATATGTAGGATATGATGAATTAGAAAAATCAAGTGATGGAGGTAATTCTTGGAATACAATAACAAATAATGAAACTAATGGAGGTAAGATTGATGAGATTGCTGTTTCAAAATCAAATCCTGCAGTTTTGTATTTTTCTGACGGGCCAAATTTATATACAACTACAGATGGAGGAACTAGTTGGAATAATATAAGTAACGGATTACCTTATAAAACAATTAAGTACATTGCAATACATCCTGCTGATCCAGATAAAGTTTGGGTTACTTTTTCTGGTTATACCTCTGGAGAAAAGGTGTATAAATCTACAAATGGAGGAAGTAGTTGGCAAAATATTTCTGGTACACTTCCAAACATACCTATAAATACTATTGTGTTAGATGAAACTAGTAATTTGGAAACTCTTTATATTGGTACGGATTTAGGAGTGTTTACAACAGATTCTACAGTATCAGATTGGTCTGGATTTAACAACAATAGTCTGCCTAATGTAATAGTAAGTGAATTAGAGATTCAATATCAATCAAATAAGTTGATGGCCTCAACTTACGGAAGAGGTCTTTGGAGTATTGATTTATTAATTACATCTCCACCATCTGCAAACTTTTTTGCATCCGATTCTATGTTTTGTAATATACCTGCAACGGTAGATTTTACGAATACTTCTTATTATTCTAATTCTTATTATTGGGATTTTGGAGATGGTAATACAAGTACATCAACAAGTCCAACTCATACATATTCAAATTATGGTATTTATACTGTTAGTTTAATTGCTACGGGTCCTTTAGGTACAGATAGTATTATTGCTCAGTCATTAATTAATATAGATGCAAACAACCCATGTATTATTACTTTACCAGCTAGTGGATCTGGAATAACACAAACAAATTGTAATGGTGTTTTATATGATGTGGGTGGTCCTAATTCTAATTATTACGATAATAACGATAGTTGGATAACTATTGAACCTGCAGGGAGTAACCAGATTACACTTAATTTTACCGATTTTGATATTGAAGCTCCTTCTTCATCAACAAATTGTAATTGGGATTATGTAGAAATATTTGACGGTAACTCTACTAGTTCTCCTTCATTAGGACAATTCTGTAATGTTTTAACCGGAAGTCCTGGATTAGTTACCTCAACTGGAGGTGCAATTACTATTTTATTACATGCAGATCAATCAGTAAATGGTAGAGGTTTTGAATTGAATTGGTCATGTACATATCCTGCATCAGCTCCAATTACATCTTTTCAAGCTAGCGATACATTAAGTTGTGATGGAACAATTAATTTTACTGATCTCTCTTCAAATGGGCCAACTTCTTGGATATGGAATTTTGGAGATGGAAACACTTCTAATTTCCAAAACCCCTCTCATACTTATTCAAGCGGAGGGTCTTATACAGTATCACTTATCACAACTAATCAGTATGGTTCGGATATCCTAACTTATCAAAACTATGTTAATATTATTGATATGAATTTATCTTTAATATCTGATTCATCATGCGGAGACGCCTCTTTATTACTTCAGGCAAATTCAACTTCACAAAATATTTTTTGGTATTCAGATGTAAATGGATTGAATCAGATTGGTAGTGGTAATTCTTATATAACTCCTATTTTATCTAATACAACAACTTATTATGCTCAATCAGAAATTGAATTCCCAGCTATTTATGGTGCCCCTGCTGATAATACTTTTGGAGGAGGAAGTTTTTATGATGGAAACAGGCATCTTATTTTTGACAATTATAAATCCTCAACTTTGATTTCTGTTCTTGTCTATTCAAATTCATCTGGCAACAGGACAATTGAGTTAAGAAATAGTAGTAATGCTATTATTTCAGATACAAATATTTATATTCCAAATGCTCCAAATGGAGTAAGAATCTATCTTAATTTTCCTCTGCCAATTCAAAATAATATGCAATTAGGAATAAATGGTCTAAATTCTGATTTATTCAGAAATGATGCTGGATCGGTATTTCCATATAATATTTCGAATATTGTTTCAATTACAGGAACTAATGCTTCTGCTGGATATTATTATTTCTTTTATGATTGGGAAGTGCAAAAAGATCCTTGTTCATCTAATTTAATCGCAGTAGATGCGATAATTAATGATGAGTTTTCATCTAGTCAGAACATAAATTTTTGTGGAGGCGGAAACATAGTAGTTGGAAATAATATTTACGATAGTACTGGAAATTATACAGATGTTTTTACAGCTCAGAATGGATGTGACAGTATAATTTATACTAATTTGTTAGTTTATCCAGATTTTAATACAAATCAGAATATAAATATTTGTGATGGAGATCAGATTATTGTTGGGAATAATACTTATGATTCAACAGGCATCTATACTGATATATTTCAATCACAAAATGGTTGTGACAGTATTATTATTACAAATTTAACAGTTGGACAGAATTCCACTTCAAATCAGAATGTAACTATATGCTATGGAAGTTCTTATACAATTGGTAGTAGTGATTATAGTTTAACAGGAATCTATACAGATACGCTTTCTACTTCCACATGCGATAGTATTGTAACTACAAACTTAACAGTGCTTAATCAACAAGTTTATAATCAGAATATTAATTTATGCTATGGTGATAGTGTCATAGTTGGAAATAGTATTTATACTAACTCAGGAATTTATTATGATACTTTACTTTCTGTTAATTTATGCGATAGCTTAATTGTTTCAAATGTTATAATTTACACTTTAAATCCCATCACAAATTTACAAACAATTTGTGATGGAGATACATATCAAATTGGATCTAATAATTATACTAATGCAGGATCTTATACAGATGTATTAATTTCTACAATTGGATGTGATAGTATTGTTAACACTTTTCTTACAGTAAACCCTAATATTATTTACAATCAGTTCTTTGTAATTTGTGAGGGTGAAGTTATAAGTGTAGGAAATTCAACTTATACAGATATCGGATATTATATAGATTCCTTAAGTTCTTTTTTGGGTTGTGATAGCACTGTAAACACAACTATTTCTTGGTCAGAACCAATATCTTTATTAAGTATTAATGGAAATAATATTCAAGGGCAAGCCTCAAATGGAACACCACCTTATATTTATGATTTTTATGGTCCTATTGGTTTAATTTCTTCTACTTCTAATAATGGAAGCGTAGTACAAATAATTCCTCAAATTAATGGAACTTATTATTTTATAGTAACGGATATTTTGGGTTGTCTTTCAGACACTTCATTTGTTGAAGTAGAATTTGTTCATACATCATTATATGCTAATAATATTTATAATATAAGTGTTTATCCAAATCCAACAAATGATATTGTCAATATTTTACTCAATGATAAGATTCAATCTGAAATAAGAATAAATATTAAAAATGTTTTGGGACAAAACCTATATTCTGGAATATTGAAGAAAAATATAGAAACAATTAATTTATCTTCTTATTCTTCAGGTCTTTATTTTATAGAGATTAATGGAAATAAAGGTAAATATATTTACCCAATTATTAAAAACTAATAAATTATGAAAAAAATTATCTTACTTTTTATTTTAATTCCTTTCTTTTCATTTTCTCAGAATAGCATTAATATGAGTTTATTGGGCACTTATGATTATTCAACAACTCAAGGTAATGATATCTGGGGATGGGTTGATGGGAGTAATAATGAATATGCATTGGTTGGTTTGCGTAGTGGATTTTCAGTTGTTAATGTTACCAATCCTGCTTCTCCAATAGAGGAGTTCTTCATTTCTGATGTTAATTCAACATGGAGAGACATTAAAACTTGGGGAAATTATGCTTATGTTACTACAGAAGCTAGTGCTGGTCTTTTAATTGTTGATTTAACTGATATGACAGGAAATACATATAGTCATGTTACTCAGTTTACAAACAATAATGGTGGGAGTGTTTCTTTTACAAGTGCTCATGATATTTATATTGATGAAAATGGAATTGCATATATTTTTGGAGCTGGAGGTCCTGGACCACAATCAAATGGAGCAATATTTCTTGATGTAAATGCGAATCCTACGAATCCTGTTTATTTGGGAGAATGGAGTGATGAATATATTCATGATGGAATGGTGAGAGGTGATACAATGTGGGCTGGCTGTATTTATGATGGTAAAGTCTTCTGTGTTGATGTTTCAGACAAAACAAATCCGCAAACACTAGGATCTGCTACTACTCCTAATGCTTTTACTCATAATGCTTGGGTTTCTGATAATGGAGATTATGTTTTTACTACTGATGAACAATCTGGAGCTTATTTAACAGCTTTTGATGTTAGTAATCCTTCAAATATTTTTGAAGTAGATAGAATACAATCAAACCCTGGTTCTAATTCTATTCCACATAATACTTTTGTTGATGGTAACTTTTTAATTACTTCCTATTACAGAGACGGAACAACAGTTCATGATATAACTTATCCTAATTATATGATTCAAGTTGCGTATTACGACTCATATACTGGAAACGGAAATGGCTTTGATGGATGCTGGGGAACTTATCCTTTTCTTCCATCTGGTAATATTATTTCCTCAGATATAAATAGTGGACCTGGAGGGTCAGGTAGATTATTAATTTATGGAAGAGATTTTCAGCAAGCTTGTTATTTACAAGGAAATGTTACTGATGGTATAACTTCACTCTCAATAAATAATGCTTCAATTGAAATTTTATCAACTTCAATAAATGAAAATACAAATTTGATTGGATTTTATCAAACCGCTTCTGTGAATTCAGGAACTTTTCAAGTGGTTTTTTCTGCTCTTGGATATAGTTCAGATACCTTAAATGTCAGTTTAGTAAATGGTGTAATGACTATCTTAAATGCAACACTTTTTCCACCTTGTAATACTTTTAATTTAGTTACAAATAATAATGTTCAGATATGTAGTAATACATCATATACTGTTGGAAATTCCACTTATAATACTTCAGGATTATATTCTGACACATTAACAAACTATTTTGGATGTGACAGTATTGTCAATACAAACTTAATTGTTAATCAATCTTATGATATAAATAGTAATGATACTATTTGTAATGGACAAATTCTTATAGTGGGATCTAGTCAGTATAATCAAAGTGGAGTATATACCGATATACTTAGTACTAATTTTGGTTGTGATAGTATTATTACAACAAATCTTATGGTATTACCAACATCTAGTTTTATGCAATCTCTTTCATTTTGCTCGGGAGACAGTGTTATAGTTGGTAGTAATATCTACACACAAACAGGATTTTATACAGATATTTTTATTTCTGCTAACGGATGTGATAGCACAATAACTACAGATTTAACAGTTTTTGCTTCATCATCTGTTTCCAATTATCAAGAAATATGTAATGGAGAAACTTATTGGATAAGAGGTAACTCTTATTCTACATCTGGAAATTATACCGATATATTTACTTCTGTAAATGGATGTGATAGTATAGTGAACACAAGTCTTACAGTATATCCAACACCTGTGATAAATAATAATTATTTAATATGTGAAGGAGATTTCGTTATTATTGGAAATAATACTTACACTTTAGAGGGAGATTATAGAGATACTCTACAAACTATTTATGGTTGTGATAGTGTGATTAATTCTTCTGTACAATGGTCTACTCCTATTGCTTCTTTAACATTATCTGGAACTAATATAAATGCTTCAGTAAGTGGAGGAACTGCGTCATTTATTTTTGAAATATACGGACCATCAGGCTTATTAAGTTCTACACAGAATAATGGAACTACTATACAATTTAATCCATTAATAAATGGTCAGTATTATTTTATTGTAACCGATTATTTAGGTTGTATTTCTGATACATCCTTTATTAATATTAATCATATGCCATCTTCTATTTCTGATATTCAGAATTCTAAAGAACTTTTAAAAATTGTTGATGTTTTAGGAAGAGAAACTCCATTTCGAAAAAATACACTATTATTTTTTATCAGCAAAGACGGAAGAGTTGAGAAAAAGATATTTATTGAATAATTTTTAGTACCAATGACTAATTTCTTCTAAGGATTTTCTTTTTAAATCTGGTACCTTACAGTCCTTAGAGGGATAACCTACAGGAAGTAATAAATATGCTTTTTCATTTTTTGGCCTGCCTAAAACATTTTGTAAGAATTTCATTGGACTCGGAGTATGGGTAAGAGTAACCAATCCTGCTTGATGAATAGCTGTAATTAGAAAGCCAACTGCAATTCCAACGGATTCAGTTACATAATAATTCTGTGTTTTTTCCTCTTCTTCTAAATCATAAACTTTTTTAAATACAACAATTATATATGGAGCAATTTCCAAAAACTCTTTTATATGAGTTGTTCCCATAGCTTTCAAGTCTTTTTTCCAGCTTTCTGACATTCTCCCATGATAATTTTCATATTCCTCTTTTTCTGCCAATTCTCTTATTTCCGATTTTAGTTTTTTATCACTTATTACACAAAATACCCAAGGTTGTTTGTTGGCTCCAGAAGGAGCGCTTCCTGCCGTTTTTAGTATATTTTTTATGACTTCTTTAGGGATGTCTTTTTCCGAAAAATCCCGAACTGATCTTCTCTTACTTATTTGTTTGTAATAGTTTGTACTTTTTTCTATCACTTCCTTTTGCGTAAGTCTTTCGTTTTCTAATGGTATAAATTTTTCCTTTTTCATCTTATTTGGAAGTATTACTCATATAAAAAATGATTTTACCTCCATTACTTATTTCATGATGATAGAGGGTTTTTCTATTTAATAGTGCTCCGTTAAGCTCTATTTTCTCTACAAACACATTCTCTTCCGACTGATTAATAGTTTCAATCTCAAAAATATTTCCATTCTCCAAATTTATTTTGGCATGTTTAATCATTGGACTTCCAATCGAATATTCATCACTCCCTGGGCAAACAGGATAAAACCCTAAAGAACCAAATACATACCAAGCAGACATTTGTCCGGCATCATCATTTCCACAGAGTCCGTTTTCTTTATTACCGTACATAGTTCTTAGTATCATTCTTACTCTCTGTTGTGTTTTCCAACTATCATTTGTCCAATTGTAAAGGTAAGGAATATGGTGCCCAGGTTCGTTTCCATGCACATAATTTCCAATGATTCCATCTCTAGTAATGTCTTCTGTATTTGCAATGTATTTTTCTTCAATTTCTATATCGAAAAGGGAGTCTAGTTTTGAAGAAAATCTATCTTTGCCTCCCATCATCTCAATCATAGTATCAATTTGATGAGGGACATATAAACCGTAATTCCATGCATTTCCTTCAATAAATCCTTGCCCGTGCGTATCCATTGCGTTAAAAGGTGTTTTCCAATTTCCATTGTTTAGTTTTGGTCGCATAAACCCAATTTTACTATCGTATAAATTCCTATAACTTTCCGATCTTTTTAGGTATTCGGAAGTAGTATTTTCATTGTTCAACTCATCTGAAACTTGAGCAATACACCAATCGTTATAAGCAAATTCCAATGTTTTAGAAACAGAAGATCCACTAATATCTTCTGGAACAAATCCCTTTTTTATGTAACTTTCAATCCCATCAAAATAAGAAACATTGGAAGTGGAAATACAAGCTTCTAAAGCATCTAATTTATTAAAATTCCCTACATTTTTTGTAATTGCATCTGCTATTACAGAAGTAGCATGATATCCAATCATACACCAATTTTCGTTGGCATAATGACTCCAAATAGGTAACATACCATGCACAGATTGATTTTGATGCGCCAACATTGATTTTATCATATCATTATTCCTTTCTGTCTGGATAATATTGAAAAGAGGATGAAGAGCTCTGTAAGTATCCCAAAGTGAAAAAATAGTGTAGTTGGTGAATCCATCAGAAGTGTAAATATTTTTATCCAATCCTTTGTATTTTCCATCTATATCTTCATAAATAATAGGGCCTAACATGGTATGATAAAGTGCCGTGTAAAAAGTTTCTTTGTCAGATTCAATTATACTTTCAATTTCAATTTTTGAAAGTTCTTTATTCCATTTATCTTGTGTTTCTTTTTTTGTTTTCTCAAAATCCCAATGCGGGATTTCAGCATTCATATTATTTAAAGCTCCTGCAGTACTTACAGAAGAAAGAGCAAATTTTACTTTTATTTCTTCTTCATTTTCGGTTTCAAAATTGAAATAGGCTGTTATGTTTTTTCCTGCCATTTCAGGGAAATTTTCCGTTTCATTAAATCTTCTGTAGAAACCATTGTATGGAGTATTATCTCTTTTCTTATGTCTATAAGAACTAAAAGATTTTGAAAATTTCATGGCAAAATAAATGGTTTTATTTCTGGCCCAGCCTGTTGTTTGTCTAAATCCGGTAATAGTAGAATCGTTCTCCACTCTAATGGAAGTCCATATATTTTTTCCCTCAAAATTATAGATATTGTAGTCCAAATTTAGAATGAAATGAGCAGAATCAGTTTCTGGGAAAGTGTATTTATGAAAACCAACCCTGTCGGAAGAAGTAAGTTCCGCCAAAATATTATACTCCTCTAATTTTACGCTATAAAATCCTGCTTCTGCTATTTCATTTTCATGTAAAAAAGTAGATTGATTATTATTAAGTTTTAACTTCCCTATAACTGGCATCAACAAAAAATCTCCTAAATCCGAATGTCCTGTCCCAGAAAAATGAGTGTG
>Ga0233427_10002243_pt1 | contig 18588 bp, 16 predicted proteins | sample SI_118_April2016_5_FD_179885 | JGI IMG/M metagenome (GOLD analysis project Ga0233427, IMG submission 179885) | Seawater microbial communities from Saanich Inlet, British Columbia, Canada - SI_118_April2016_100_MG | ecosystem: Environmental > Aquatic > Marine > Inlet | place: Canada: British...
GGTGAAAAACAATATCGAAAGTCAGATTTCGAAAATAAATGAGAGAAAAAAACTAGAAGAAGCGGATATAGATATTGAAATATTGAACAGTCTTTTTTCGGAAATAGAAATTATGAGTGTAATAATTGATGAACAAGGAGATGAAAGTAAAGGAAGTTCTGAAATGAGCTCGGCTATTGGTTTTATTACCGCCTTTCTTATTTACCTTTTTATCTTTATGTACGGTTCTATGGTAATGAGAGGAGTAATTGAAGAAAAAACAAGTAGAATTGTAGAAGTAATCATTTCATCTGTCCGACCATTTCAACTAATGATGGGTAAAATTGTAGGTGTTGCTCTTGTGGGACTCACCCAATTTGTACTTTGGATACTCCTTACTTATAGTATTGCTAGCCTTTTTGAAGTGGTATTTATGAATAGTAATAACCAATCTGAAATAATTACTGGGATATTAAGTAGCGTGGGGCAAATCAACCTTTCTTCTATTGTAATTAGTTTCTTGTTTTATTTTATTGGAGGATACCTACTTTATAGTTCTCTATTTGCCGCTATCGGATCTGCGGTAGATACCGAATCGGACACACAACAATTTGTACTTCCTATAACAATACCACTTATCCTTTCTTTAGTAATGATAGAACCAATTATGAACAACCCAGATGGTACACTAGCAATTTGGCTCTCTATTATTCCTTTTTCTTCCCCTATTATCATGATGGTCCGTCTTCCTTTTGGGGGAGTAGAAAATTGGGAAATTATTATTTCTGCTACGGTTCTTATTTGCACTTTCCTTTCCACTACCTATATAGCCTCAAAAATATACCGAGTAGGGATACTAATGTATGGAAAAAAGAGCTCCTTTAAAGAGCTTATTAAGTGGATTTCGTACAAGGACTAAAATTGTCTTTTACAAATTTTTATCTCTTTTAAAAGAAATTTACTCTTTTTTATGTGGGTTTTTATACCGATATACTAACAGGCTTACAAATTGATTTACAGATACTTAACTGTGATGTAAACATTGATATGTTAAAAAACATGATACATTCTATTTGCCATAAGTTTTGATATACATATATTTGCCCCGTATTAACCAATAAACATAAAATAATTATGAAAAAAAATTTACGAAACATATTAGTTCTTTCTTTAGGGCTAATAACAACAATTGCTTCAGCTCAGTGGAGTGCAGATTCAAGAACAAGAATTGACAACACTGATTCTGAGAACAGAACAGCTACACAAAGATTGACTGTAGGAGCTGACTGGGGAGGAATTCATGCATCATATGATGTAAATTATGACCTAAATAATGGAGCTGCAACTCATGATGTATATGAAGCTTACGCTTCTACTGACTTAATGGGCTTTGGTACATTAACAGTAGGTCGTCAGGACTTAAGCTTTGGTTCTGGAGCTTTAATTTCTTCTAATAACTGGGGGATGAACAGATACACTAATGATGGAGTTTCTCTATCTATGGAACTTGCTTCAGTTAACATTACTGCTGGTACAATGGGAGGAATCAACACTGATGCAAACTACATGAACGCATCTACATCTTTAGCAGGTGCTGAAGTAAACATCTTAATGATGAATGATGGAGACAATTCTGCTCATGGATATGATATTTCATATGCAATGGGTGATTTTTCTATGTCTGTGAGTATGAATGCTGATTACTCAGAAAATGAGTACAATAGTTATGGATTATCTTACCAAGTGTTTGATAACTTATCTGCTTCTGTTTCTCAAACTTCTAATGAAGGTGGATTCTCAATGGCTAACACTGCTTTATCTGGTGGATGGGCTAATGGAAACATTGGATATTTAGGTGCTGGTGATGAAGATAGAGCTATGGGTATTTCTTATGACTTAGGTGACATTACTTTAGGTTACACTACTCATAACGTAACAAATGAGGATGAAGGTGAGGAGTCTGACTATGAAGCTACTGAAATGCATATTGGATATTCTTTAAACGACAATGCTAATATCTCTATTTCAAAAATGGGAGGTACTGATACAGAAATGACTTGGTTAACTATTTCAATTACTCCGTAATTTCGAAATTTTAAACTATATTAAAAGAGGGACTTTATTGTCCCTCTTTTTTATGCTTATATCTAGCAATTAACAGTATTTTGTTAATAATAACTAAAATCACTTTTTCTAGGGTATATTATTCTGTTATCTTTGCATTAATATTAATTTAAAATTTTATAAAATGAAAAAAGTATTATTAACAATGGTTGTGGCATTTGCTACTTTAGTTGCTTCCGCACAATTTATGGTTGTTACAACCTATGATGGTGACCAAGAAGAAACTATGGACAAATTAACAGCAAATTTAGGTATTGGTTATGAAGTTTCTGATGGATTAACTGTAGGTGCTGTAAGATCTAAAGGTTCAGATGCTATTGCGGCTGACTCTACAGCTGGTATCGTAGGAGTTGATGCTGTTGATGACGGTTATGAATTATTTGTAAGATACAATTTGTCTATGATGGATGGAATGTATGCTATGATACAAGCTCCTACAGAAGACATGTCTGACAACATGAAGATTGGTGTAGGAATGTCTTTTAGCGTTTGGAACTCATTATACATTGAGCCAAATTACACTATGCCAGTAAGTGAAGATGCTAGTGGAAGCAGAGAAGGATCTTTCAATATTGGAGTAGCATACAAATTCTAAGAATAAAATTCTTTATAATGATTAAAAAAACCACCTTAAAAGGGTGGTTTTTTTTATTTGTAGATTAAAGAAATAGAGTATTATAATATTTGCTTTACTTTCTCTAAAGCTTTATCTATTCCTGAGGGTTTTGAACCACCTGCAGTCGCAAAAAACGATTGTCCTCCACCTCCTCCATTTATTTCTGCAGAAAGCTCTCTAATCATCTGAGAAGCGTTTAATTTTTTATCAGCAACTAAATCATCTGTAATCATTAGGGTGAGTAAAGCTTTATTGTCGTTCTCACTAGCAAGTACCAATATCAAATTCTCTTCTGATTTTCTTAATTTAAAGGAGAGTGTCTTCATTCCTTCCGCATCTAACTCTACTTTCTGAGCAATTAAATTAATACCCTTAATATTTTCTTTATTTTTCAAAATACTTTCAGAAAGAATATTTACCTCTAAATCTTTATAACTTTCATTTTTCTTAGTCAATTTCTTATTTTCAGATATTAAATCCTGAACACCTTTTAACAAATCTTTATTTTTTACAACAGATTTAATGGAATTTAAGGTATGTTCCATTTGAGTATTGAATTCTCTGAGTTTATCTGCAGTTATTGCTTCTATCCTTCTTATCCCTGCTGCAGTGGAACTTTCCGATAAGATCTTGAACATTCCTATTTCTGCTGTACTCTTTACATGAGTTCCTCCGCAAAGTTCTATTGATGACTCAAACTGAATGGCACGGACTGTATCTCCATATTTTTCTCCAAACAGCATCATAGCTCCCATCTTTTTTGCCTTTGTTAACGGCAAATTTATATGTTCCTGTAAAGTAGAGTTTAACAAAATTTTGTCATTTACCGTATCCTCAATTGATTTAATCTCTGTATCCGAAATTTTAGAAAAATGAGTAAAATCAAATCTCAGATAATCTGGACAAACCAGCGACCCTTTTTGTTCAACATGCTCTCCTAAAACTTCTCTTAAAGTTTCGTGCAACAAATGTGTTGCACTGTGGTTTCTTTCAGAAGAAACTCTTTTTATTTTATCAACCTTTGCACTAAAATCAGAATCTAGATGAATTGGTAATTTCTCTGAAAAATGAATAATCAAATTGTTTTCCTTTTTAGTGTCAATTATTTCTATTGATTCATTTTTATTTTCAATTGTTCCTACATCTCCAATTTGCCCTCCTCCTTCAGGATAAAAAGGGGTTAAGTTAAACACCAATTGATATAAATCTTTATCATTTGTTTTTACACTTCTGTATCTAGTAATTTTAATTTCAGATTGAAGATTATTATAGCCAACAAATTCTTCTGTATCATCTTCAAGAAGAACCTTCCAATCAGCCGTTTCTACCTTTGTAGCGTTTCTCGATCTATTTTTTTGTTTTTCCATTTCCTGATTAAAAACCTCAATATCCAATGTCATATTATTTTCTGACAAAATAAGAGAAGATAAATCCAATGGAAACCCATAAGTATCGTACAATTCAAAAATCCTTTTTCCAGAAACTACTCCTTCTGAATTTTTTATTATTCCATCCAATGATTTCAATCCATCCGATAAAGTTCTTAAAAATGACAACTCCTCCTCCTTTATTACATTTTCTATCAATTGTTTTTGAGAAGATATCTCCGGAAAACTTTCGGACATTTGTAAGCTCAGTATATCTATCAATTTGTACATAAAGGCCTCCTGTATATTTAGGAAAGTATAAGCATATCTAACGGATCTTCTTAAGATTCTTCTTATGACATATCCCGCTTTTACATTAGAGGGTAATTGCCCGTCTGCAATGGAAAATGAAATGGCTCTCAAATGGTCGGCAATAACTCTCATAGCAATATCTGATTTCTCATTTTTCCCATATTCTATCTTACATATCTTTTCTATTTCTTTTATTATAGGTTGGAAAACATCCGTATCATAATTCGATTTTACATTTTGCATTATCATACACAATCTTTCAAATCCCATTCCAGTATCTACATGCTTATTGGGTAATAACTCTAACGAATTATCCGATTTTCTATTGAATTGTATAAAGACCAAATTCCATATTTCAATAACTTGAGGGTGATCTTCATTTACTAAAGTTGATCCATCTATCTTATCTCTCTCTTTATCGTCTCTGTTATCAAAATGTATTTCCGAACAAGGGCCGCAAGGTCCAATTTCCCCCATTTCCCAAAAATTATCTTTTTTATTTCCATTTAATATTCTCTCCTCAGGAAGATATTTCCTCCAAAAGTCATAGGATTCATTGTCTTTTTCTAATTTATCTGTTTTGTCACCCTCAAAAACTGTTACATAAAACCTATTTTTGTCTAACTTACAAATTTCAGTCAGAAATTCCCAAGCCCAACCAATAGCCTCTTCTTTAAAATAATCTCCAAATGACCAATTTCCTAACATTTCGAACATTGTATGGTGATATGTATCGTGTCCTACCTCTTCCAAATCATTGTGTTTGCCCGAAACTCTTAAACATTTCTGAGAATTCGCAACTCTAGAATCTTCAATTTCAGAGTTTCCTAAGAAGATATCTTTAAATTGATTCATTCCCGCATTGGTAAACATAAGTGTAGGGTCATCCTTAATTACCATAGCTGCGGAGGAGGTAATTTCATGTCCTTTCTCTTTAAAAAACTCAATAAAACTTTTTCTTATCTCTGAAGATTTCATTTAATCTGTATTATATAAACTCCATTGTGTTGAAAATCAAATATACCAAAATTCTATTATAATCATAATTTAATATCTTTGCGTCAACATTTTTTTACAATGGCTAAAATAAAATATTATTACGACACTAAAACACTCAATTATCAGAGAATTGAAAAAAGTAATTTTGATAAAGTAAAAAACATACTTATTTACATTACTGCTTCTAGTTTTTCAGGACTTATAATGATTGTATTTTTCTTTCAGTTTTTTGACAGTCCAAAGGAAATGAAGCTAAAAAGAGAGATTTCTGAATTGACTACTCAATACAATTTACTTAATAGTGAATTAAGCCAAATTGACTTTGTCTTAAAAGATATGCAGGAAAGAGACGACAATATTTACAGAGTAATATTTGAAGCTGACCCAATCCCAAACTCAATCCGAAAAGCTGGTTTTGGAGGAGTAAATCGTTACAAGCATCTTGAAAATTTAACAAATTCAGAACTCATCACATCAACTACAAAAAAGATTGACGAAATAACAAAACAGATTTACATTCAATCAAAATCATTTGACGAAATAATTGAGCTTGCAAAAAATAAAAGTGATATGTTATCTTCAATTCCGGCTATTCAGCCTGTTGCAAACAAAAATTTGAAAAGAATGGCAAGTGGATACGGTTACAGAATGCATCCAGTTTATAAAACAAGAAAACTTCATACAGGTATGGACTTTTCTGCACCAACAGGAACACCAATTTATGCTACAGGAAACGGTAGAGTGGAGAAAGTAACAAAATCAAGAAGTGGATATGGAAGACATGTTATAATTAATCATGGTTATGGATATAAAACCCTTTACGGACATATGTCGAAATACATAGTAAAAAGAGGTCAAAGGGTTAAAAGAGGGGAAATTATTGGTTATGTAGGTTCTACCGGAACATCAGTAGCTCCTCATTTGCACTATGAAGTACATAAAGATGGAAGAAAAATAAATCCTGCGCCTTTTTATTACAATGATTTAACTCCTGAAGAGTACGAAAAAATGTTAGAATTATCTTCTAAATTCAATCAATCATTCGATTAATGCCAAAACTAAAAAATAATATTGAAAAGTTATTTTACCCTATTGGTGAAGTAGCAAAAGCATTTGATGTAAATGTTTCATTAATTCGATTTTGGGAAAAAGAGTTTGATATTCTGAAACCAAAAAAGAACAAAAAAGGAAACAGAATGTTCACCAAAAAAGACATGGATAATATTACCATTATTTTTCATTTGGTAAAAGAAAGAGGATTTACATTAGAGGGAGCTAAAAAGAAATTAAAAGAAAATAAAGAAGACACAATCAATAATATTGAAATAATAAACAGATTGAAAGAAATTAGATCTTTTTTAGTGGAATTAAGAGACGAACTTTAGCACAAAAATCCCTGAAAATCATTATATAATGATGAATAAAGAAAATATTATTGCAATTAACAAAAAGTTGGTTCAGGAAATAGAAAATACACAATCCAGAATATCCGAATACAAAGATTTGACAAAACCGATTGCTCCAGAAAATGCTATCGGTAGAGTGAGCAGAATGGATGCCATAAACAATAAAAGTGTGGTAGAAGCCGCCTTAAGAGAATCCGAAAGAAAACTTGATCAATTATTAGATATGCAAAAAAACATTACAGGAGAAATATTTGGGATTTGCATTAAATGTAAAAGTGAAATCCCTTTTGGAAGACTTTTAATTAGACCACAAAGTAAATGTTGTGTAAAATGTGCCTCATAATTAAAAGGTGTATTATTGTCACATGAAAGCAATTCAATTTATTTTCAGATATATAAATTATTTTTTCAAAGCGAAAAATCATCATTCTGTTCAATCTCCATTTGTATTCCAATTGGTAACAAAAGTTATCAATAAAAAATTGAAAGAAAAAGATTGTATAGAAATTGAAAAATTAAGAAAAGAACTTTGTAAATCTGAAATTGATATAAATATTACAGATTTTGGAGCGGGATCAAACATCAATAAATCCAATAAACGAAAGGTGAAAGATGTTGCAAAAAACTCCGCTAAATCATCTAAATTTGGGCAATTACTTTACCGGATTATTGATTTCTACAATCCGAAAAATATTTTGGAACTCGGAACTTCACTTGGTGTGAGCTCCTGTTATTTAGCAAAATCAAATGGAAATTCTAATGTTTTTACTTTAGAGGGGTGCCCAGAAACAGCAAAAATTGCAAAAGAAAACTTTGAGAAATTAGGGATTAAAAATATAAACTTAATTGTTGGAAATTTCAAAGACACTTTTGATGAAACATTAAACAAAATGGATTCCTTAGATTTGGCGTTTATTGATGGAAATCATCAAGAAAAAGCCACAATTGAATATTTTAACAACTGTTTGGAGAAATCGAATAACAACACAATTTTTGTTTTTGATGACATACACTGGTCAGAAGGAATGGAAAACGCTTGGAAACATATTCAGAATCACCCTAAAACAAGCACAACAATTGATTTATTTTTCGTTGGAATTGTTTTTATTAAATCCGAACTTACTAAAGAACATTTTACAATCCGATTTTAATTATATTTGACAAATGAAAGTTTACACAAAAAAAGGTGATAAAGGGAAAACTCAATTATTGGGAGGAAGTATGGTAAATAAATTTGACATTCGGATAGAAGCTTATGGAAATATTGACGAATTAAATGCTTTTATAGGGCATCTTTACGATCAAAAAATCAATGGAAATCACAAAAAATTTTTATTTTTTATTCAAAATCAATTACTAAATTTGGGAAGTATTGTGTCTTTTGATGGGAAAAAAGACAAAATAAAGCTTCCAAAAATTACAACAAATGAAGTTGAAAAAATTGAAAAAGAAATAGATGAATTAGAAAAATGTTTAACTCCACTAAAAAACTTTATTTTACCCTCCGGACATCCTATTTCTTCCTTATGTCACATTGCCAGAACTGTTTGTAGAAGAGCTGAAAGAGGAGTGGTTTTATTAGATTCTCAAACACAAATAAACAAAATTTGTATTATATTTCTCAACCGTTTATCGGACTATTTGTTTGTACTATCAAGAGTAATTTTAGTAGACAATAATAGGAAGGAAATTTATTGGAAATAAACCAATCAATTTTACTGCCGTTTCATCAGAAATTTTACTTTTGCAATAAAATATAGAATACTATGTATTGGACTTTAGAATTAGCATCAAAATTAGAAGACGCACCATGGCCAGCAACAAAAGATGAATTGATTGATTTCGCTATTCGTTCTGGCGCTCCAATGGAAGTTGTAGAAAACCTTCAGGAATTAGTGGAAGAAGAGGAGAATCAAACTTGGGAAAAAATAGAAGAAATTTGGCCCGATTACCCATCCAAAGAAGATTTTTTCTTTAATGAGGATGAATATTAATTAAATTTTAGGTCTGTTTTCAGACCTTTAATCTATTACATTAAACAAATAAATGGCAGGATTTTTAAATATTATTGGCAAACTTTTTGGTAGCAAATACGATAAGGATGTCAAAGAAATAATGCCTATAGTTCAACAAATAAATGAGGAATTTGAAAAATTAAATTCCCATTCCAACAATCAGTTAAGAGAAAAAACCAAGGAGTTAAAATCGGAAATTCAAGAATTTACAAAGATTGAATCAGAAAAAATTAAATCCTTAAAAATTGAATCAGAAAAAGAAATTTCAGATGAAGAAAAAGAAAATCTTTATGATGAAATTGACAAATTAGAACAAGATATTGTTGACAAAACGGAAGATATTTTAAATCAGATTTTACCTTCCGCTTTCGCTATTGTAAAAGAAACTGCCAGAAGACTTACTGAAAATGAGACCATTATTGTAAAAGCAAATGACTTTGATAGGGATTTATCAGCAACTAAAGATTTTGTAAGTATTGATGGTGAAAATGCAATTTATAAAAATGAATGGACCGCTGCAGGAACTACAATTCAGTGGAACATGATTCATTATGATGTACAATTAATTGGAGGAATTGTAATGCATCAAGGGAAAATTGCAGAAATGCAAACTGGAGAAGGAAAAACGCTTTCTGCAACATTGCCTATTTTTTTAAATGCCCTTGCCGGAAAAGGAGTTCACCTGATTACAGTTAATAATTATTTGGCAAAAAGGGATGCTGAGTGGATGGGCCCTATCTTTCAGTTTCATGGTCTTTCAGTAGATTGTATTGACAATCATGCTCCTAATTCTGAAAGTAGAAAAAATGCATATTTATCGGATGTTACTTATGGTACAAATAACGAATTTGGTTTTGATTATTTGAGAGATAATATGGCCAAGCGTCCTCAGGATTTAGTTCAAAGAAAACACCATTATTCTATTGTTGATGAGGTTGACTCAGTTTTAATTGATGATGCCAGAACACCTCTTATTATATCGGGACCTACTCCTAGGGGAGATGTCCATGAATTCAATGAATTAAAACATAAAATTGAGACATTAGTTTCCGCACAAAAACGATATGTAAATACAGTTTTATCGGATTCTAAAAAACTATTAAAAGAAGGGAATAAAGAAGATGGAGGTTTTAATTTACTGAGAGCTTTCAGGGGATTACCAAAAAACAAAGCACTTATTAAATATTTAAGTGAGGAAGGAATTAAAGCTCAATTACAGAAAACAGAGAATTTCTACATGCAAGAGCAATCTAAAGAGATGCCAAAAGTAGATGAGGAACTTTATTTTGTAATTGAAGAGAAACAAAACACCATAGAGCTTACTGAAAAGGGAATTGATTTAATGACAACAGATGGTGAAAGTAAAGATTTCTTTATAATGCCAGATGTAGGAGGAGAAATTTCCAAAATAAATAATTCTTCTTTATCTGAATCGGAAAAATCTTCCCAAAAAGAAACTTTAATGAGGGATTTTTCCATAAAAAGTGAACGAATTCATACCATAAACCAACTGTTAAAAGCATACACACTTTTTGAAAAAGATGTGGAATATGTAGTAATGGACAACAAAGTGAAAATTGTTGACGAGCAAACTGGGAGAATAATGGATGGCAGAAGATATTCTGATGGACTACACCAAGCTATTGAAGCAAAAGAAAATGTAAAAATTGAAGCTTCAACCCAAACATTTGCTACCATTACCTTGCAAAATTATTTCCGAATGTACAACAAACTTGCAGGTATGACTGGTACTGCAGAAACTGAAGCTGGGGAATTTTGGGAGATTTATAAATTAGATGTTGTTGCCATACCTACAAACAGACCTGTTGTTAGAGAAGATAAGGACGATTGGGTATATAAAACAAATAGAGAAAAATACAATGCAGTAATTGAAGAAATTGTAAAATTAACAGATGAAGGAAGACCTATTCTAGTGGGGACTACTTCTGTTGAAATTTCCGAATTACTTGGAAGAATACTAAAAACAAGAGGGATAAAACACAATATTCTAAATGCAAAACTCCATCAGAGAGAAGCAGATATTGTTGCAGAAGCAGGAAACTCATCAGTTGTTACTATCGCTACAAATATGGCAGGTAGAGGAACGGATATTAAACTTACTGAAGAGGTAAAGCAAGTGGGTGGACTTGCAATTATTGGTACCGAAAGACACGATTCCAGAAGGGTTGACCGTCAGTTAAGAGGTCGTTCCGGTAGACAAGGAGATCCTGGTTCATCTCAGTTTTTTGTTTCCTTGGAAGACAATTTAATGAGGCTATTTGGCTCAGACAGAATAGCAAAATTAATGGACAGAATGGGATTAGAAGAAGGAGAAGTTATCTCACATTCCATGGTAAATAAATCCATTGAAAGAGCTCAAACAAAAATAGAAGAAAATAATTTCGGGACAAGAAAAAGATTATTGGAGTATGATGATGTGATGAACAATCAGAGGGAAATTATTTACAAGAAAAGAAAACATGCCCTGTTTGGAGAGCGACTTTCTTTGGATGTTTCCAATATGATATATGATACTTGTTACAACATTGTTTCTGAACATCATGAATTGAAAAATTATTCTGATTACTCAATGGATATTATGAGAATTCTTGCAATTGACTCACCAATATCTGAAGATGAATTCGACTCATTAAATATTGATGAAGTTACAGACTCTACATTCTCAAAATGTATTTCAAACTACAAATTAAAATCAGAAAAGATAGCAGAAAAAGTTCTTCCAAACATTAAAAATGTTTTTGAAAACGAATCTGCAACATATAAAAATATTGTTATTCCATTTACTGATGGAATGAAAACACTTCAAGTAACCTCTAACCTTGAAGAAGCTGTGAAAAGTGAAGGGAAAAATATTCCAACTTCCATTGAAAAAAGTGTAACTCTTGCCATGATTGACGACTTTTGGAAAGAACATTTGAGAGAAATGGACGAATTGAAACAATCTGTACAAAATGCTGTTTACGAGCAAAAAGATCCTTTGCTAATTTACAAATTCGAATCCTTTGAATTATTTAAAGTTTTGATGAGTAAGATTAATAAAGACATTGTTTCCTTTTTGTTAAAGTCAGATATTTATAGTGGAGGTTCGGCTTCAATTCAGGAGGAAAAGATTAAGAAACAAGATGATAATTTGCAAATGAGCAGAGAATCTGATATTCCTGATGGAAATCCACAAGCTCCGCAAAACAAAAAACCTCAAAGAATTCAACCCGTAAGAGCGGAACAAAAAATAGAGAGAAACGCTCCTTGCCCTTGCGGAAGTGGAAAGAAATACAAAAAATGTCACGGAAGATAGAAAGTTGAAACATCTAAAATACATAATCAAATTTCTATTTTATTTCATCTTACTAATAAATATAAACTCCTGTAAAACTTACAAACTTGTTCCTGAAAAGGAGGATAATCCACAACACAATTTTGATATAAATTTATCGGGAGACAGTCCTAACTATTCAGAAATAAAATATTGGGTAGAACATCCTGAAAAGGAAATTCATTACACAAGTCTCCCAAAAAATTACACAGATTCTTTATACAATTCTAATCCAGAAATAGATGTATTTTTTGTGCACCCTACTCTTTATTTTAAAGGAAACAGATGGAACGCAGATATTCATAACAAAAAACTAAATAAAGAAATTGGTAATTCTGCTATTAAAAATCAGGCCTCTGTTTTTTTAGGAATTGCAAATATTTACGCTCCACATTACAGACAAATGCACATTCAATCATATTACGATTTAAAAAATGGACTACAAGCATTTGAAGTTGCTTATTCGGATGTAGAAAGTGCATTTCTGTATTATTGGAACAATAACAATAATGGAAATAAATTTATAATTGCAGGACACAGTCAAGGTACTAATCATGCAGAAAGATTATTGAAAGATATAATTCTGAAAAAAGATAGTATGAAAAACAGCTTGATTATCAGCTATCTTCCAGGAATGCCTATTATACCATTTCATGAGGACTTACCTCCTTGTAGTTCTCCTAATCAATTGGATTGCTACCTATCGTGGCGTACATTAGCAGAAGGACACTTTCCAAGCGGATGGGATTCTTCCGATAGTATTTCTTGTATAAATCCTATTAGTTGGAAAACAGACACTATAGTTTCTGAAAATGAAAATCATCTAGGAATTCTTTTTCAAAATCATAAAATACATTATCCAAATTCGGTATCAGTTTACAATAATAATGGAGTGGTTTGGATAAAACCCATAAAAATTCCTTTTGCCAGATTTTACAGAATGGATAACTATCATATTGCAGATTATAATCTGTTTTGGATCAACATTAGACATAATCTAAGATACAGATTAAAAGAAAATGGATACGACTAACAAAAAGAGATGTAATTGGCCAAAAGATGATGCTTTATACATAGAGTATCATGATACAGAATGGGGGGTTCCCGTATATGATGATGATAAAATATTTGAATTCTTATTATTAGAAACTTTTCAGGCGGGACTAAGTTGGATTACTATTTTAAGAAAAAGAGAGAATTTCCGAATAGCATTTAATAACTTTGACTACAAAAAAATATCTAATTATTCTGATGATAAATTAGAAGAGTTAAGATTAGATGCTGGGATTGTTAGAAACCGATTAAAAATAAAAGCAGCCAAAACAAATGCCATTGCTTTTATATCAGTGCAAAAAGAGTTTAAAACATTTAGTAAATATATTTGGGAATTTGTAGATGGGAATCCTATTCAGAATAATCTTAAATCTTTAAGTGAGATGCCTGCAAACACAACTCTTTCTGATAAAATAAGTTCTGATTTAAAGAAAAGAGGATTTAAATTTGTAGGATCAACTATTGTTTATGCTCACATGCAAGCAATGGGAATGGTAAACGATCATACAACTGATTGTTTCAGATATAATGAAGTCTAATTTACTTTTCCTTCTTGTTTTTCATTCCGTCAACAGCAATCAGACTACTTTGAATTTGCATTTGTAAATCTCCAACGTTATCAGGAGAATATGGCATAAATATAGTACTCGTGTTCTCTCCTAATTTTGAAACTGTTTCATAATGTTGAGTCATAAATAACATATTCATAACATCTTGACTAGTTACATGATCTTCCATAGCAAGTTTAACTTCTTCTACAGATTCTTTTAATCCATTTGCAATAGCTATTCTTTGCTGCGCTATACCTTCTCCAGCTAATCGTTTACTTTCCATATCCGCTTCTGCAGCGGCAACTACTCTGATCTTTGCTGCTTCAGCCTCTTCTTTAGCTGCCTCTTTCATTCTTTTTGCAGCATTTATTTCATTCATAGAGTGTTTTACTTTTGCGTCAGGATCAATATCAGTTACTAATGCTTTAATAAAATCAAATCCAAATTGCCGCATTGTACCTGAAAGTTCAGTTTTTACAGCTAAAGCAATCTTCTCTTTCTCTGCAAAAACATCATCTAACTCCATTAAAGGAACTTCTGACCTAATTGAATCAAATACATATGATTGAATTTGTTGCTCCGGATTATTTAACTCATAAAAAGAATCTTTTATACCTTCTACAGCATCAATCACAAAAAATTGCACGGAAACTACTATTCTTACAAATACATCATCCTTTGTTTTCGTTTCCACCTCAACTGGCAGCTCTCTAACTCTCAAGTTTACATTACCAGAAATAACATCAATAAAAGGGATTTTCAAGTGCAAACCAGCTTTTGAAACTTTATTGAATTTTCCCAATCTTTCAATTATTACCGCATGTTTTTGTTTTACCATATAAAATGTACCTCTTAATAAGATGAATAATCCTATAACATAAAATATTGTTTGAATTGGGAAATCTATTTCTTCCATAATAATTAATTTTTGTTTGTTGTCAAATATAAAAAAAACTTCTGATTAAAAAGGAGCCTATAAGAGTTCCTTAAATTTTATTTTAAATATCTGAAATCTTGATTGTTTTTAATCTTCTGTAAAGATTCGTAAATCAATCGAATGACATTTTCCACATCCTCTTTATGTACACTTTCCACAGTGGTGTGCATGTATCTTAAAGCAAGTGATATTAAAGAAGACGCTACTCCCCCTGTTGCATAAGCGAAAGCGTCTGTATCAGTACCTGTAGATCTGGATGCTGCCGCTCTTTGGAAAGGAATCTTATTCTTTTCTGCAGCTGTAATAATAAGATCTAATAAGTTGTTCTGTACTGCTGGTCCGTAAGTTAAAACAGGTCCGTCTCCACATTTAGTATCTCCTTGTTTTATTTTATCTATCATAGGAGTTCCTGTATCATGACAAACATCCGTTACAATTGCCACATCTGGTTTTATGTTTTCTACAATCATCTGAGCTCCTCTCAATCCTACTTCCTCTTGCACCGAGTTAGTAATATATAATCCGAAAGGTAATTTTACTTTATTTTCTTTTAACAAACGAGCTACCTCAGCAATCATAAACCCACCAATACGATTATCCAATGCTCTACCAACATAATATTTATCGTTTAAAATCATAAATTCATCCTCATAAGTAACAACACAACCTACATGAATTCCTAACTTTTCTACTTCCTCTTTGTCTTTTGCTCCACAATCTAAAAATATATTATCTAGTTTTGGAGATTTCTCTGTTCCTGCGGTTCTAGTATGAATTGCTGGCCATCCAAATACAGCTTTTACCATTCCTTTTTTGGTATGAATATTTACTCTTTTAGATGGAGCAATCTGATGATCGGAACCTCCATTTCTTCTTAAGTAGATATATCCATCTTTTGTGATGTAATGCACAAACCAAGAAATTTCATCTGCATGTGCTTCAATTACAACTTTGTATTTTGCATCAGGATTTATCACCCCAACTACCGTTCCGTAAGTATCTACAAAATGAGTATCAATGTAGGGTTTTATGTAATCTAACCACATTTTCTGACCTCCACTTTCAAATCCTGTCGGAGAAGGGTTGTTGATGTATTTCTCTAAAAAATCCTCTGACTTTTTAGTGATAATTTTCTTTTTTGCCATATTTTCTTTAATTTTCAATTGCGAATATACTAATTTTATCCTGCCCAACCCTCACGGTCTAAGGACCGATATTGAATCGCTTCCGCAATATGCTGACTTTCTATATTTTCAGAATTTGATAAGTCAGCAATAGTCCGTGATACTTTCAGAATTCTATCGTAAGCACGAGCAGAAAGGTTCAGTTTTTCCATAGCCAATTTTAGCATCTCGCTACTTTCTTTATCCAAATTACAAAACTTCTGAAGTTGTTTACTACTCATTTGTGCATTCGCATGTACCATTTTATCTTCAGCATATCTTCTCTCTTGTATGACCCTAGAATCGATAACTCTTTTTCTTATACCATTACTGCTCTCTCCTTTTTCTTTGGAAGATAACTCAGTAAAACTTACAGGAGTTACTTCCACATGTAAATCAATTCTATCCAATAGTGGTCCTGAAATTTTGTTCAGATATTTCTGTACCATTCCGGGAGGGCACATACAATCTTTTTCTGGATGATTATAATATCCACAAGGACATGGATTCATTGAAGAAATTAACATAAAACTAGCTGGGTAATCCACTGTAGATTTTGCACGAGAAATAGTAACCACCCTATCTTCCAAAGGTTGTCTCATTACCTCCAAAACCGTTCGTTTAAATTCTGGTAATTCATCTAAGAACAATACACCATTATGAGCTAAAGATATTTCTCCAGGTTGTGGATTAGTCCCTCCTCCTACCAAAGCTACATCCGAAATAGTATGGTGTGGAGAACGAAATGGCCGAGAGGTAATTAAAGTATCGTTAGCAGTCATATTACCTGATACTGAATGTATTTTTGTTGTTTCTAATGCTTCTTGCAAACTTAAGGGAGGTAATATTCCTGACATTCTTTTTGCAAGCATGGTTTTTCCTGCACCAGGAGGTCCAATCATTATCACATTATGACCACCAGCTGCTGCAATTTCCAATGCTCTTTTTATATTTTCTTGTCCTTTTACATCCGAAAAATCTGGGATATTATTATTTAATGCAGCATAAAATTCTGCTCGTGTATCTAATTCTGTTTTTTCAATTTCAATATCTCCATTAAAAAAATCTATTAGTTGTTTTATATTATCTACTCCTAACACTTCTAAGTCGCTTACAATAGCGGCTTCTCTTGCATTCTCTTTTGGAAGGATAATTCCTTTAAAACCTTCCTCTCTTGCTTTTACAGCAATTGGTAAAGCTCCTTTTATATGTTGTAATCCCCCATCTAAGGAAAGTTCTCCCATTATAATATAATCAGAAATTTTTTTAGACTTCATCTGTCCGGAAGCAGCTAATATACCAATAGCAAGAGGTAAGTCATAAGCAGATCCTTCCTTTCGGATATCAGCAGGAGCCATATTAATAATAATTTTTTTTCCTGGGATACGGTAACCATTATTTTGTAATGAAGCTCTAATTCTTTGTTCCGATTCTTTTACGGCATTATCTGGCAAACCAACTAAAAAGAATTTAATTCCTGCTGTAACATCTACCTCAATAGTTATGGTAGCGGCGTGTATTCCATTTACTGCAGAACCGTAAGTTTTTACTAGCATATTCTTTTTTTTATAGAATAGCTAATGTACTAAAATGTTATGAATTGACTCTCCAAAGAAAGTCGTTATGTCTATATCGTTCGTATTCTAACACTTCTTCTTCATTATTTGAAGTAAAATAACAAGAGTAGTTTAGATCCTTTAAAGTATTCCATACTGTTTCCCTACCTTTATCAGAACATTCAATATAGATAATTGGTTTTTCTCTACTTATTAACTCTTTCATTCCAGAAATTACCATTCCTTCCGAACCCTCTACATCAATCTTTACAAAAGAAGGAGATAAATTCTTTAAATCTTTATCCTCATCTAAAATAATAGAATCTACTTCAACATTAATAGTGTTGTCTTCCTTTTTGTGCCAAACCATAGAAGCCATAGAATGATTGATTCCTTTATCCGGAATTCTGAAAGTAACTTTTTTGTTTTCATTGGATAATGCCTTCTGAATTAAAGTAATGTTAGAACAATTATTAAGATTTATATTTACTAAAAATTCGGTGGAGGTGTGAGGAATAGCTTCAAAAGAGAAGATTTCACCTTTATCTCCAACTAATTTGCTTAATGCTACTGAAACATAGCCGATATTTGCTCCTATATCAAAAACAGTATCTCCCTCAGAGATATATTTTTTTAGTATTTTCTGAAAATCTGGCTCAAAATTTCGGTATATAAGATACAAATTAAATTCAGGAAAAATAGAAATTTGAATACCTTTAAAAAGGCCTCTTCTCATCTTTAATATTTTCTTTTCTTTACCGTGATAAAGAAGAAGAAATTTCTTAATTAATGAAATAATCAAAATTATTTAGAGAACTCCGATAGTCCCCTGTTTAACCAATCCTTGAAAAGTTCTACTGTTCCGTAATCTTGATAATTGGCATTTTCCACCAAGGTTTCTTCCTCATGATTTAAGAAAACATAATAAGGCATTGCATTAGTTCCATATGTACTAATTTGGAATGACTGCCATTTATCTCCAATAGTTCTTACTTTTTTAGTTTTACCTAGCAGGATGTTTTCATATTGTTCTTCTTTTGGAAGTTTAGTTTTCAAATCCATATAAAGTGAAATTAAAATAACATCATTTTTAAGGATATCTTTAATAACCGGGTCTGACCAAACAGCTTGTTCCATCTCTCTACAATTTACACAAGCTTTACCAGTGAAATCAAT
>Ga0233427_10002245_pt1 | contig 18576 bp, 18 predicted proteins | sample SI_118_April2016_5_FD_179885 | JGI IMG/M metagenome (GOLD analysis project Ga0233427, IMG submission 179885) | Seawater microbial communities from Saanich Inlet, British Columbia, Canada - SI_118_April2016_100_MG | ecosystem: Environmental > Aquatic > Marine > Inlet | place: Canada: British...
ATTATGAGCGGCAACAATTAGATCTTCTATTATCGTCTTATCTTCTTTAATAATTTCATCTGATAATTGAATTTTTTGCATTTCACCCTCTCCATCAAGTGTAATTTTAACTGAATTAGATCCTGAAATACCTTCAGCTTTAATCTCCTTGATTTTTTCTTGGCTTTCTTTCATTTTAGCTTCTAATTCTTTCGCTTTATCTAAAATTTTTGTGAAATCAGTCATTTTTATCCTCTTTTTTTTCATTTAATTTAACATCTATAAGTTCTGCATCAGGAAGTTTTTTCATTACCATCTTGTAGATTTCTGAACTTTTGATCTCATTAATCAGTTCATCTTTTTTGTTCTTTTGTTTTTCTTTAACTGAAATATCGCCCTTGGATTTACTAAAAGTAATAATCCATCTTTCATTAGTCCATTCAAAAAGTTTTGAAGAAAGATCTTTTACAAAATCTTTATCTAAATTATTATTAAATGAAATTTCAATTCTATTTTTTTCAAACTTTACAAGATTTACATTTTTTTCTAATTCATATTTTAGTTTGATTTCTTTTTTTTGAGCACAAATATCAAGAAGATCATCAAATGAATTTATTAAATTCTTATCTATCGCTTTTATCTCAGGTTTAACCTCGGGTTTGTGTTTTTCTTCTTGGACAATATTTTTTATTTGATCAACAATTTTTGAATCATTTTCAAATTCTTTTTCTTTATTATCTCTTTGATTATCCCCTTGGTCATTTTTTAATTCTTGATCTATATTTTTCTTTAACTTAATTGAACTTAGATGCATTAATCTTATTAAAAACATCTCAATAGATAGATGTTGATTAGAAACAATGTCTAATTCTTCAAGTGAAGATATTGTAAACTGCCAAAATAAAATTAAAACTTCAGAGTCTACTTGATTAGAAATATCTTTAATCTTTGAAAACTCCTCATCGTTAAGTGAAAAATTTGTGCTTTCTAAAGATAATGAATTAATATTTTTAAAATAATAAAGTATTTCTAAAAAATCATTGATAAAAACTTTCGGTTCAACTCCTTGATCATAAATTTTCCTGTAAATATTTATAACTTTTTCCTCTTCACCTTTTAATATTAGTTCAAATAGATTAATTAATTGAAATTTATCAAAATATCCAAAAATTTTATGAGCTGCATTTAAATCAAATTCAATATTATCTTCAAGACTCAATAATGCTCTATCAAGTAGAGATAGGGCATCTCTTACAGATCCTTCTGATATTTTAACAATCAATTTGAGAGCTTCATCTGAAGCTTTGCCATTTTCCTTATCTTTTATTTTTTTTATAAATTCAAATAATTCAGATGATTTAATTCTTGATAAATCAAATCTTTGACATCTTGACACTACTGTTATTGGAATTTTTTTAATTTCAGTAGTTGCAAAAATAAATTTTAAATACTTAGGTGGCTCTTCTAATGTTTTCAATAACGCATTGAACGCTTGCTTGCTTAGCATGTGAACTTCATCAATTATGAAAATTTTATATTTTGCTGAAGTGGGACCATATCTTGAAAATTCAATTAGATCTCTGACATCATCAACTCCTGTTTTACTAGCAGCATCCATTTCTAGAACGTCTATATGACTTGAACCTGTTATAGATGCACAATTTTCACATAAATTTTCTTTGCACAACTTTTCAATACCATTTAAGCAGTTTAGTGCTTTAGCTACAATTCTAGCAGTCGTAGTTTTTCCAATTCCTCTTATTCCAGTAAATAAATACGCATTCGGTATTTTGTCAGCTTTAATCGAATTTGTTATGGTTTCAGCAACAACTTCTTGTCCTATAAGATCATCAAAAGATTGAGGTCTATATTTAAGAGCAAGTACTTTTGAGTTATTATTCATCTTTTAAATTTTAGGAGACTAGAACCTGAATAACTGTCTCTACGACTGCTTCCGTTAAGATCTGGTCGGGTTCAAGCAGCATACACCTCTAGCCTCCAATTCTATTATAGCAGTTATATTTTCCAATCTACAAGAAAAGAATGTTATTTTTTTTCCCTTAACTTATCGGCTTCGAAAACACCTAAGACGTGAAAATCTTCACAGTGAAGCCCCAGCTCCTCTAAGGATTTTTGGACTTTAGGATCTTCAATATGGCCATCTAAATCACATAAAAAAAAGAATGAATCAAATGTATTTTTTTCCGGATAACTTTGCAGCTTTGTAAGATTAACTCCATTAATAGCAAATCCTCCTAAAGATTGATAAAGAGCAGCTGGCTTACTTTTGAGTTTAAATAAAAAAGAAGTTATATATTTTTCATTTTCAAATTCTGGTTGCAAAATATTTTTTCCCATAACTAAAAATCTTGTTAAATTACCACTTTCATTTTCAATATTTTTTTTTATTACTTTTAATCCATAAATTTCAGCACTTAAAGATGATGCTATTGCAGCTTGTTTTGAATCTTTTGTTTTTGAAATCATTTCAGCAGATCCTGCTGTATCAGCTCTAATATGCTCAATAATATTATTATCATTTATAAATCGTGAGCATTGAGATAGGCCTTGAGCATGAGAATACACTTCCTTTATATCACTAAGTTTTACTCCTGGTTGGCCCAATAAATTATGTTCAATTTCTTGAAAATGTTCCTTATAAATATTTAATCTATGTTTGAAGATTAGATATTCAATACCAATATTGCCCGTAATTCTATTTGATTCAGGAATAATTATTCTACACTCAGGTTCTGACGTTGCTTTGTTAAAACAATCATCAAAAGTTTTGCAAGGTAATATTTCTGCACCTGGATCAATTGATAAAGCTGCCAAATGAGAATATGCACCGAAAGATCCTTGAAAATAAATTTTACTCATTAAGCTTTATATTCCATAATTTTTTTTAAGGCCAGATAATCTTCTTCAGTGTCTACTCCTATTGAGGGGGAATTGGCAAGAGCAACGTTTATATCAATATTGTTATCTAATGCTCTTAACTGTTCCAATCTATTTTCAATTTCATTTTTTGTTTGATTAAATTCAATAAATTTTTTTAATGTTTCTGTTGAATAGCAATAAATTCCTATGTGATGATAAATATTTGCTATTTCTGATGAACTTCTTAGGAAAGTAGCTGCTTTAGAAAAATCATCCACATTTAAATTTTTTTTAGTAATAACTTTTACAATATTTTCATTTTCTAAATCTTTGAGATCTTTCATTTGTGCAGCAAGAGTACCCATTTTAGATTGATTGCTAACCATTTGTTTATGTAAGCTTATAATATCATCAATATTAATTTCAGGTTCATCGCCCTGTAAATTCATTATCAAATCTACATCTTTAATTTTTAACTTTTCGAATGCCTCATAAATTCTATCAGTTCCAGTTTTGTGATTTCTGCCTGTTAAGATGGCTCTACCTCCATTTTTAATAACATCGTCTACTATTTCTTGATCTTCTGTAGCAACGATTACCTCGCCAATATTTGCTTCCCGAGCTCTTCTATATACGTGAGATATAATCGACAAATTGTTTATTTTTAACAAGGGTTTACCGGGCAACCTAGTTGCTGATAATCTTGAAGGTATAATGGTTAATGTTTTCATTAATTGTTGAATTATATTTATACCAATTAAATAGTAATAGAGGCAAATTTATACATTAAATTTTAGTAATTTTTCAATTTATCGTGGTATATGTTGCTACATAATATTTAGAAAAATGGATTCTTTTGAAATTAATAAAATAGTCGCTGCTGTATTAATGGTTGCACTTTTAATTATTGGTATTGGAAAACTATCAAATATCATATTTCATGTAGATAAACCCAAAACCCCTGGCTACACAGTTGAAGTGGAACAAGCTACAACGGTATCCTCATCAACAGAAAAAACTGTAGAGGAAAAAATTGATATTGCAGCATTGATGGCAATGGGAGATGTTGCTTTAGGTGAAAAAATTTTTAAAAAGTGTGCCGCATGTCACTCAATAGTCAAGGGTGGAAAAAATAATATTGGTCCTGCTTTATATAATGTAGTTGGAAGAAAAACTGGCGCTATTACAGATTATAAATATTCTAAGGCTTTAGTATCATTTGATAAAGAATGGACTTTTGAAGAGTTAAACGGTTACTTAATTAAACCTGCTAAATGGATTAAAGGAACAAAGATGGCATTTGCTGGATTAAGAAAAGAAAAAGATAGAGCATCAGTTATAAAATACTTAAATCAAAATTCAGATAGTCCAATACCTTTACCTTAATTTTCCAAAACAATATAATAAAATACTTTTTTGAACATGCACTCTGTTAAGAGCTTGTTGCCAAACATGAGATTTTTTTCCTAAAAAAACTTCATCACTTACTTCAGATCCACGAGGTAAACAGTGGAGAAAAATACAATCTTTCTTTGCATAACTCATTAATTTTTTATTTATCTTAAATTTTTTAAATTGTTCAATTTTTTTCTTTTTATTTACTTTATCATTTAAAGATATAACTTTATCTGAAAAAATAACATCTGCTCCATTAGCGGCTTTTTTAGGATCATTATAAATAAATATTTTTTTATTATTTTTTTTAACCCATGCTCTAACTTTCTTACCTGGTTCAAAATTTTTTGGACATCCTATGCTAAGTTTAAACGAAAATTTAACAGATGCTGCTATTAAACTGTCCAAAACATTATTAGAGTCTCCAATCCAACAAATATTTAATTTTGAAATTGGTTTTTTCTTTATTTCTTCAGCAGTAAAAACATCAGACAAAACTTGAGTTGGGTGTGAAGTTGGACTTAAGCCGTTTATTATTGGAATTGATAAATAATTTTTAAAATCTTCAATCTTTTTATCACTATCTGTTCTTAACATAAAACCATCGCCATAAGTTGATAGTATTTTAGCTGTGTCTGATATGCTTTCACCACCTTGACCAAGATGTAATTCATTTGATCTTAGGGTTAAAGTTCCTCCTCCAAGCTGCTTTATGGCTAAATAAAAGCTTATTCTTGTTCTAGAACTTGCTTTTTCAAACATTTGGATGAGCATTTTTCCTTTTAATGGCGCTCCTTTATCAACCTCTAAAGTATTTAATTTTTTTCTTTTTTTTTTTCTTTTTTTTGCATCAGCAATAATTTTTCTGAGATCTTTAGCCAAAATATCTTTTAAATTTATAAAATGATTCATTTTAATTTACTTCTTTACATACTTTTCTAATTATTCTTAAAGCTTGATCAATTTCTTTTCTTTTAACATTCAATGGTGGTAAAATTCTTACTACATTTTCAGCAGCTCTAATTGTTAGCAAATTATTTTCCATTAATTTTTTAATAAACTTTATTTGATCAATATGAAGCTGTATTCCAATCAATAGGCCTTTGCCTCTAATTTCCTTTATAACAGAAGGATATTCTTCTTTAATTCTATTTAAGTTTGCTAAAAAATATTTAGAAACACTTTTTACATTACTTAAAAATTTTTTATTTGAAATAATATCCATTACTGAATTTCCAACTTCCATTGCTAAAGGATTACCACCAAAAGTTGAGCCATGAGTTCCCGATGTCATTCCTGATGCAACTTTTTTATTCATTAAAACTGCACCAATTGGAAATCCTCCACCAATACCTTTTGCTATTGGAACAATGTCTGGCTTTATTTTTGATTTTTCAAAAGCAAAGAAATCTCCTGATCTTCCTATGCCACATTGAACTTCATCAAGTATCAATAATATTTTTTTTTTATTACAAATTTTTCTTAATTCTTTTAGACACCAATCTGGTATTACTTTGATTCCACCTTCACCCATTATGGTTTCAACCATAATTGCTGCTGTATTTTTGTTGATTTTTTTTTTTAAAGACTTATGATTTCCAAACTCAAAATGATCAAATCCTCCAATCTTTGGTCCAAATCCTTCTGTCATTTTTTTTGATCCACTTGCATAAATTGCAGCTAAAGTTCTGCCATGAAAAGAGTTCTTTACACATAAAATTCTATTTTTATCTGGATTACCGATTGAATAAAAATATCTTCTTGCAACTTTAATTGCAGCCTCAGTTGCTTCTGCCCCACTATTTTGAAACATAACATAATCTGCAAAAGTTTTTTTTACTAACTTTTCGGCTAACTTTTCTCCTTCGGGAATTTCAAATGCGTTTGAAACATGCCAAAGTTTTCTTGATTGCTTATTGATAGTTTTAACTAATTTAGGATTAGCATGGCCCAAAGAATTTACAGCTATACCTTGAACAAAATCTAAATATTTTTTTCCATCAGTGGAGTACAAAAAACTCCCTTTTCCATACTTAAATGAAATTTTTTTTCTATTATAATTTTTTGTTAAATAGCTCATAATTTAAATTCAGTTTTTATAAATTTTAATTATTAGATACAAGTTATGATTGAAAATACATGTAAAACAATCATAACTAAATTTGTTGATAACTTGTGGTTTTTACTTGTTAAATTTTATATTTTATCATTATATTGTTACTATGTTTAAATTTGATACAACATATTGATTATGAGTTGGAACGAGGAAAAAGTAGCCAAATTAAAAGAACTTTGGGGTAAAGGGAATACTGCTAGTCAAATTGCTGAAATTATCGGTGGTTTAAGTAGAAATGCGGTTATTGGCAAAGCACACAGACTAAACTTATCAGCAAAAATCAAAACGAGAACTGCTACTTCTAATCAAAATTTTGAAAATTCACTTGAAAAAAAAGATATTAAATCTCAAAAAGGACGAAAAAGTAAATTTAAATCTTTAATTATTGAAAAAGATTTTGAACCTGAAAACCCAAAACAATTAGAAGAACTTGACGAAAGTTCATGTAAATGGCCAATTGGACATCCAGATGAAAAATTATTTTATTTTTGTGGAAGATCTTCATTAAAAGACTTTTCATATTGTAAATTACATCTTCTTTATGCATATCAACCTAAAGGTAAAAAGGAAGAAGTGGCAGATAAAGAAGAAGTTCCAGATTTTATAGGAAAAAAAATACAGTCAGCTTAAATTAATTAATTTGTTTTATTCTCCAAATCATTGGAGATATATTTTTCTGTTGAAAACTGACCACCCTCTCTCCACATATAACAATATTTTTTTACTTCTTCATCAAAAAATCTGACACTTGGGACTCCAATATCTGAATTGGTTTTATATTTTCCTGAAGAGACATTATCATATTTTAAAAGTCTTAATTGATCACTTGTTAATAATGGATTGGGAAATATTTCAAGTAACCTTGCAGAAAATTTTGCTATCTGCAAAGGAAAAGGAATCAAAGCTCTTTTCTTACCAATTAATAACAATAATTTTTTTAACAACTCTTTGAAAGTAATTGTTTCGGGACCTGTGCATTCAATTATTTTAGAATAAACATTTTTTGAAATCACGTGATAAATTATATCAGTCAAATCTGAGCAATGTATTGGTTGGAATTTTGTATTTCCACCATAGTAAATTGGAAATATTGGTAGCCTATTTAATAATGTCATAAAATTAGTTGTAAAATTATCATCTACTGAATAAACAATTGAGGGTCTTAGTATTGTTGCTAAAGGGAAATTTTTTAGAATATTACTTTCTCCATCTAATTTACTTTTAGCATAATCTGAGTCTATTGCTTCATTAATACCGAGTGCTGATAAGTGAATAAAATTTTTTAAGCCATATTCTTTACAAAGCTTTGCTAATAATAATGGAAAAATAGAATGAATATTTTTAAATGTATTACCTTTTTTATGTTCAAACAAAATTCCAATAAGGTTAATACAGATATCAGCTTTTTCAAAAAGACTTCTTATTTTTTTTTCGTCAAATATATTTGCCTCAACAACATCAATATATCCTGCATTAGCTTGCGTTTTAATTATGTAGCTTTTTTGATGAATATTTCTTGTAACTACTGTTACTCTAAAGTTATTTTTTGTAAGCTTTCTTATTAAGTTACGGCCGATTTGACCACTACCGCCAAAAATTAGACAATTTTTTGGTTTCATATATATATGTTTAGAAATGAGTAATATTATTAAACTTCACAAAAATGACTTACCAGATGATTTGGTATTAGGCAATGTTTTAGCTGTAGATGGAGAATTTATGGGTTTAAATGTTAGAAGAGACCCTCTTTGTCTTATACAAATATCTTCAGGGAATTCAGATGCTCATATAGTACAATTTGATAGAAAAAGTTACAACGCGCCTAATCTGGTTAAAATACTTAACGATGAAAAAATCGTCAAAATTTTTCACTATGGTAGAGCTGATATTGCCCATATCAAATATTATCTAAAAACGGATACAAATAATATTCTTGATACAAAAATAGCTTCAAAATTAGCACGATCATATTCTGATAGCCATTCTTTAAAAACACTTATTAAAGAATTTGCAAATACAGATGTTAGCAAACAATTTCAAAGTTCTGATTTTGGAGGTGAGCTTACTCCTGCACAACTAAAATACTGCGCTAACGATGTAATATATCTACATAAAATTCATGATGAACTTAATAAAATATTAGAAAGAGAAAATAGAATTAAACTTTATCAAGATTGTTTAAAATTTTTAAAAACAAGAGTTGAACTTGATTTGGCTTTATTTAAAGATGATATCTGGTCTCACTAAATTATGAAAAATGAAACAACTTTAATTGGAAAAAACGTAATTGATTTACAAATTAAAGCACTAAAAAAATTAAAAAATCAAATAAATAACACATTTAATGATGCTGTAAAAACAATCTTAAAATGTAAATCTAAAATTATTATTTGTGGTGTAGGAAAAAGTGGAATAATTGCTTCTAAAATTTCAGCTACTCTTGCTTCTGTTGGAACACCTTCTTTTACAGTTTCTGCAAATGATTGTTCACATGGAGATTTGGGTAGAATTGAAAAAAATGATGTGTTAATTTTAATTAGCAATTCTGGCAATACAATAGAGCTAAAAAATATAATTAAGTATGCTAAATTAAATAAAATTGTTTTAATTGGAATAGTTTCTAATAAAAATTCATTATTATATAAATCTTCAAATATTAAATTATTTATACCTGAAGTTGAGGAGTCTGGTGATGGAATTGTACCAACATCAAGTACAACTACTCAGTTATCAATCGGCGATGCCCTTGCAATTGCTGTAATGATGAAAAAAAAATTTAGCAAGTTAGATTTCAAAAAATTTCATCCGTCTGGAGCCTTAGCTGATAAACTTAAGACAGCAAGCGACTTGATGCTTACAAAAAGAAAAATACCCTTTATTAATGAAGATGAAACAATGAAAGCAGCACTAAAAATAATAAATTTAAAGCGACTTGGATTTGTAGTCGTTACTAATATGCAAGGTCTTACAAAAGGTATTTTCACTGATGGCGATCTCAAGAGAATAATGCAAAAAAAAAATAAAATTGATAACTTAAAAATAAGATCTTTGATGATTAAAAACCCTTTTAGTGTAGAAAAAAACACGCTAGCATCAGAAGTTTTATCTCTGATGAATAAAAAAAAAATTACAAATGTATGTGTCCACAGCAAAGAAAATACTCAAAAAACTATTGGAGTTCTTCATATTCACGATTTACTCAATAATTTGAGATAAAAAATTAAATGAAAAGTTTTTTTCAAATTCTACTTTTGATAATAATGATGGTGATAGCTTTTTTTTTTTACAAAAAATATTTTTTTACTGAAAAAATTGATAAAAAAATAACACTTTTGTCAGAAGTTAATAAAGAGAAAAAAATAGATAAAAATAATAATTTAATTAAAAAACTCAAATACAAAGTGCAGTTAAACAAAAATGGACAGTATGAAATTAATGCAAAATCAAGTGAAATTAGCTATATCAATAATGCTGAAATCGTATCAATGAATGAAGTTACTGCGATATTTATTGACAATGAGAATAGAAAAATAAATGTTAGATCTGATGAAGCAAATTTTAATACCTTTACTTATGATACAAAATTTATAGGAAATATAGAAATTACATATTTTAAAAATATCATTACTGCGGAGAAATTAGACTTTAAATACAAATCTGATGATATTATTATTTACGAAGATGTTATTTATAATGGAACTTATGGTTCAATTAAAGCTGATAATATAAAAATTAATTTATTATCAAAAAATGTAAAAATTTCTATGGATAACCCAAAAAATAAAGTTAAAATTGTATCTAACTAGTAAAATTTAATGTCTAATATAAAAAAGTTTAGAATAAAATATTTCAAGAAAGATTTATCTATTTTAAAACTAGAGAAAATTTCGCTTAAATTTGGAAAAAAAATTATATTAGATGATCTAAATCTAAAACTAAATCACGGTCAAATACTTGGGTTATTAGGTCCAAATGGAGTGGGGAAATCAACAATCTTTAATTTAATAACTGGATTGATTTCTCCTGATTATGGATCAATAATTATCAACTCTGAAATTGTAAATAAGTTTCCAATATATCAAAGAGCACTTGAGTTTAAAATTGGATTTGTTCCACAGCATGGTGGCTACTTTCATGATCTTACAGTTAATGAAAATTTAAAAGCTATTGCAGAAATAACTATAACTAATTCAAGTTTTAGAAATGAAAAGATAGACTCATTAATATCTAAATTTGAATTAGACCCTGTGAGAAATATTAAAGCTAATTTATTATCAGGTGGACAAAAAAAGAAGTTGGTTATAGCAATCGCTCTTATTTCTGATCCAAAAATTCTTCTTCTCGATGAACCGTTTGCGGCACTCGACGTGATGACTATCAAAACTTTACAGGAAATAATTGTTAATTTACAAAGCTCAAATAATATTTCCGTAATACTCTGCGATCACCAAGCTAGAGATCTGCTTGAATGTGTTGATGCTGCTGCAATCATTCATAATGGTAAAGTTGTGGCTCAAGATACACCTTCAAACTTGATTAATAATGTTATTGCAAAAAATACTTACTTCGGTGACTCTTTTAAAATAAATTAATTCAAAATAAAATGGCAAATACATTAAAAATTTCAAATTTAATAAACCCATTTAATAAAACTATTACTATTGATGGAGACAAAAGTTTATCCATCAGATGGGCCTTATTAGCATCTCAAGCTGAAGGAAAATCAAAATCTATAAATTTATTAAATTCAGAAGATGTAATTAGTACATTAAACTGTCTTAAACAACTTGGTATTAAAATTAAATTAACTGATAAATATTGTGAAATAACTGGAGCTGGACTTAATGGATTTAATTATAAAAAAAACTTAATTTTAGATTCAGGTAATTCCGGAACTTTAGGCAGGTTAATTATGGGACTTTTGACTCACGCAAAAACAAAAATAAAAATTAAAGGTGATAAAAGTCTCTCAAAAAGAGATTTTTTAAGGGTAACCAAACCTTTAGAAATGTTTGGTGCAAAATTTAATACTACATCAGGTAAACTACCTATAATCATAAACGGTACTAAGTTTGCGAAACCAATTACATATCATGAAAATAAAGGATCTGCTCAATGTAAAAGTAGCGTTATGCTTGCTGCATTAAACACTAATGGTACCACAGTGATTAAAGCCAAAAAATCAAGGAATCATACTGAATTGCTTTTCAAATATCTTGGCTTGCCTATTAAAATAGATAAAAAAAAAAATTATGATTTAATTAAAGTTAATGGACTAAAAAAAATTAAACCATTTAATTATAAAATTCCATCCGATATTAGTTCGGGAGCTTTTTTTTTAATTTTAACGGCTTTATCAAAAAATTCAAAATTAGTGATCAAAGATATGAATATCAATCCCTCAAGGATTGGTGTTTTAAAGATTCTAAAATTAATGGGCATTAAAATTGGCATTCATAATACAAAACATTATAAAGGTGAAAAAATTGCTCAAATATCAATACAAAGCCACAGTAAAATTAAACCCATTATTTGTCCAAAAAACCTAAATAGTTCAGCAATAGATGAGTTCCTGCTTATTTTTTTAGTTGCTGCAAAAGCAAATGGTGTATCCTATTTTAAAGATTTGTCTGAACTTAATCAGAAAGAAAGCCCAAGATTGGTTTGGGGTTCAAAAATTCTAAATAAGATGGGAATCAAAACTATTTTAACTAAAGATAGTATCAAAATATTTGGCAATCCATACTTAAAGATAAAAAAAAAAATTGTAATAAAAAATTTTTTAAAAGATCATCGAGTTTTTATGACAAGTGTTATAGCAGCCTTAACATTTGGTGGAAAATGGGAAATCTTCGATAAGGATTCTATTAATACATCCTTTCCCTCATTTCTAAAGATATTAAAAATTCTAGACAAGAATATTAAATAATATTTTAATTGGATGAAAACTTCTTTTTTATTGATGCAAATTATGAAATTAATACGGTTTAATCAGTAAAATCCTATAAAATATCTAAAAAATTAGCTAATAGCATGTGATTTTATCTAAATTTCAGTATTGATTAACTCGATAAATTTAACTAAAAGATCGTGTTTTTAAAATAAAAAATAATTATAGACAGGAAAACTAATATTTAATGGAAATTTATAAAGATTTATCAAATCCCGCATCTCAAGAATTCGAAAAATTACTTAACAGCCAATTATCAAAAATTCAAATAGAAGAAGGCAAAATCATAGAAGGTAAAATTAATAAAATCACTGAAAAATTTGTTTTCTTGTTCGTCGAAGGTTTAAAGAGTGAGCCTGTGCTAGATATCAATGAATTAAAAAGTATGGGGCTTGCTGACAAAGTCAAAATTGGTGAAAAAATTTCAGTATTATTAGAAAAAATAGAAGATAAACATGGTGAGGTTTTGGTATCGGCTAGTAAAGCTCAAAAAATTAAAGGTTGGGATAAACTTGTTGAAGCCTATGAAAAAAATGAACCTATCATGGGTAAAATAACATCTAAATGTAAAGGTGGTTGTATTGTAGAACATATAGATACGGGTTCTTTGATGTTTCTTCCTGGATCACAAATTAGTGACAAACCTCTAAAAGATATTAGTCACTTAATGAATGAGCCTCAAAAGTTCGCATTGATTAAATTAGATAAAGTAAGAGGTAACGCATGTGTTTCTAGAAGAGAAATAATCTCTTCTTTTAAAAAAGAGGATAAAGCTAAAATAATTGAAAAATATAAAGTTGGAGATATCATAAAAGGTGCTGAAGTTAAAGGCTACAGTTCTTTTGGTTGCTTCTTTAATGTCAATGGTGAATTAGATGTTTTAGTTCACTTGCAAGAAATTTCATACTCAAGGGTTAATCATCCCGATGAAGTTTTCAATATTGGTGAAAAACACGATTTAAAAGTAATCACAGTGGATAATGAAAAATTACAAGTTGGTTGTTCTGTTAAACAACTATCTCCAGACCCTTTTGAGCATATTGAAAATTATGAATTAAATAAGATATACAAAGTGAAGGTGGTAAAATTAATGGACTTTGGTGCATTCTGTGAACTAGAGCCTGGCCTAACAACTTTGCTACACTCAAGTGAACTTAGTTGGACTAAGAAAAATATTTCAGCAAAAAAAATGTTTAAAATTAATGATGAAATAGATTGTATTATTACTGAAATTGACAAAGAAAAAAGACGTGTTGCAATCTCACACAGATTAACTCAAGACAATCCATTTGACTCTTTTGAAAAAAAATTTCCTGTAGGAACAATTGTTGAGGGAGAAATAGTAAACAAAAACGAGTATTCATTATTTGTAAAAGTTGAAGATTTGGATGTAGACGCTTTTTTACACTGTAATGATTTAACTTATTTAAATAATGGTGAAGAAGAATTAGCAAAATATAAAAAAGGTGAGAAAATTAAAGTTAAAGTTTTAGAAATTAAAGCCTCCGAACAAAAAATTAGAGTTGGTTTAAGACAGACTCAAACTGATCCATTTGATTGGTTTAAGGATAAAACTAAAAATCAAACTATTACGGTTAAAGTTATATCAACTGACAATAAAGGTCTAACTGTAAGACCTGAGGGCTGTGAGATAGATTTACAAATTAAAAAAGGAGCGATTGCAATAAATGCAGCAGATGCTCGTCCAAGCAGATGGACAGGTGGTGAAAAACTTGATTGTGCAATAGCAGATTTAGATTTTGATAAGAGAAAAGTTGTTCTTAGTATTAAACTTTTGGAAGAAATTGATAAAAAAGAAGCTTTAGAAAAATATGGATCAGAGGGATCTGGTAAAAACTTACCATTTTCATCACTTTCTGAAGATTTAAAGAAAAAAGAAGAAGATAAATAATAAACAAAAGATTTAAATTGGCTATTGTAAAATCAAAGCTTTTAAAACAACTTTCAGATAACTATCCAAATTTTCTTAAAAAAGATCTAGAAAAATTTACTAATATAATTTTAAGTGAAATTAAAAGAGCTCTTAAAAGAGGAGATAGAGTTGAATTAAGAGGGTTTGGAGTATTTTCAACAAATATCCAAAAAGCTCGTATCTCAAGAAACCCTAAAACAGGTGAGAAAGTAAACACTCCAGAAAAGAAAACAATTCACTTTAAAATGTCAAAAGACTTGTTTAAAAAATTAAACGATGAAAGATAAAAAAATTTTTGTTGCTTGTGATACTTCTAATTTAAGTGAAGTAAAGAAAATTATAAAACAAACACAGACAAATAAGTTAAAAATTATTCCAAAATTTGGTTTACAATTTTTTTACTCTAAAAATGGAAGAAAATTTTTAGAAAATTTTAACAAAGACTTTTGGTTAGATTTAAAAATTAACGATATTCCACAAACAGCTTTATCAGCAACAGACAGTTTAAAAGATTTGAAAAAATGTAAATATATAACAGTTCATGCAAATGGTGGCCTTGCAATGTTAAAAGCTATTAAAAAGAAAGCTAAATCGATCAATAAAGATTTAAAAGTTCTTGCTGTTACAATTCTAACAAGTCTTGATAATAAATCTCTTAAAGAAATAGGACACACAAAATCAGTAGAACAGTTGGTTTTAAAACAAGCTGATCTAATAAAAAAAACAGGATGTGATGGTATTGTTTGCTCTGCTCAAGAGGCCAAAATGGTTAGAAAAAAATATAAAAAATTATTTATTGTTACTCCCGGAATAAGATTGCCTGGCGATAGTGCCAATGATCAATCAAGAATAATGACTCCTAATGATGCTTTTAAGAATAAGGTATCTGGAATTGTAATGGGAAGATCGTTAATTAAAGGAAATATCAAAAATAATACTCAAAGACTAATTGACCACTTAAATAAATGATCAAAGGATCTAAAATCTGTGGGATATCAGATCTCGATACTCTTAATTTTATAATTAATCATCCATACCCACCTAAATTTATTGGCTTCATTTGTAATTATAAAAAAAGCTCAAGATATGTTGAGGCTGAAAAACTAAACGAGCTATTAACTTTAGATAAAAATAAATCTAATTTTGTAGCAGTGCTTGTAAAACCTGATGAAGATATTTTAGAAAAAATTAAACACCTTCCTTTTGATTATTATCAAATTTATGACTGCACAGCTGAAGAAATAAAAAAAATTAAGCAAAAGTATAATAAAAAAATTATTACTGCTTTAACTATAAAAGATGAAACGGATGTTAAAAAATATCAATTATTTTCTGAGGTAACCGACATTTATTTATTTGACAGCAAAGGCTACGAAAAAAGTATGGATTTTGATCACTCGCTTATTGAAAAAATAAAGATTAACAAACCACTAATGATAGCAGGAAATATTCAGGTGAACGATAATCTTGAAAATTATATAAAAATAGCAGATATTATAGATATATCTGGGGGTCTTGAGACTTCTGGGGTAAAAGATAAATCCAAAATAGACATTTTTTTAAAAAAAGTAAAAGAGATGCATAATGAAAATTAAAAAAGGAATTCCTTTAATTGATCAACACGATCAATATGGCTTTTGGGGTGGTAAGTTTGGAGGAAGCTTTATTCCCGAAACTTTAAAAAAACCCGTAGAAGATTTAACAAACGAATTTAATAAATTAAGAAAAGATAAAAAATTTCTTAAAAAAAGAGATTTTTATTTCAAAAATTATATTGGAGCCCCTACTTCATTTGTAAAACTTGATAATCTAACAAATCATTTAGGAGGTGCTCAAATTTGGGCAAAAGTTGTTTCTGAAGCCAATGGAGGTGCCCATAAAATATATAACGCAACAGTCCATGCTTTAATCTGTAAAGCAATGGGTAAGAAATATATCGTTGGTGACACAGGAGCTGGTTATGCAGGAAAAATGCTTAGTATGGCTGCTAAAAAATTTGATCTTAGATGTAAAATATTCATGGGGGCAAAGGATATTAAAAGGCAAAAGCCTAACTGTGATGCAATGAGAAAAAATGGAGCTGAAATAGTTCCGGTTTATTCAGGTAGTCAAACGCTAGTTGATGCTGTTAGTGAATGTATGAGATATTGGGTTTCAAATTGTGACAATACTCATATGTGTGTTGGAAGCACTGTTGGTCCAAATATATTTGTTAAAATCTGTGGCTGGAGTACAGCACAAATCTCTAGAGAATTAAAAGTACAATTAAAATCACAATTTAAAAAGATTCCAAATAAAATTAAATTAATAAACTGTGTTGGTGGCGGAAGTTCTGCTTATGGTTTTTGGAGTGAATTTATTGATTATAACAAAAAACAAATTGAACTAATTGGTGTTGAAGCTGGTGGACCTGAAAAATCAAAACTTCATGCAGCGCCCCTAAGCAAAAATGCTAAAATTGGAATTTTACATGGAGCCGCATCTTATCTTTGCCAAAATAGTGAAGGACAAATTAACGTTACTGAGTCTATTAGTGCAGGATTAGATTATCCAGGCGTTAGCCCTATTCACTGTTTTTTAAAAGATACTAAAAGAGCAAGATACACTTATGCTACAGACGAAGAAGCTCTCAATGCTCATGTAATGGTAACTAAATATGAAAATTTAAATCCTAGTCTTGAGCCTAGTCATGCATTTGCAGAAGCAATTAAAATAGCACCCAAGTTAAGCAAAGATACCATTCTCATTGTTAACTCATGTGGAGACGCAAAAAAAGATAGAGATATTTTAAAAGAAAGATTGGGTAAAAAGTAATGGTCTCTTTGATTAATCAAGCTTTTGAAAAAGCAAAAAGTGAGAAAAGACCTGCTCTACTAACTTACACTGTTGCTGGTGATAATACTAAAAAGAAGTCACTAGAAATACTTAAATCAATTTCTGATTATGCAGATATTTGTGAACTAGGGTTTCCTCATAACACACCAATTGCTGATGGAGGCCAAATTCAAACTAGTGCTTATCGTGCAATTAAAAATGGAATTAAAATTAATGATGTTTTCTCCATTGCAAATGATTTTAAAAAATTAAAAAAGACTAAACCAATTATTTTGATGGGTTATTACAATATGATTTTTCAATACAATGAAAATAAATTTTTGGATAAATGTAAAAAAGTAAAAGTTGATGGTTTAATTGTTGTGGATCTTCCTTTTCCTGAAAACAAAAAATTTGCTGCTAAATGTAAAAAAAGAGGAATTAATTTTATTCAACTAGTTTCTCCGACAACATCATCTGTTAGATTAAAAAAAATTATCAAAGATTCTCACGATATGCTTTATTATATTAGTATGCTTTCAACTACTGGAGGAAAACTAAAGGTTTCCCCAAAAAAAATTCTTGAAAGATACGGTAAAATTAAAAATCAGAATAAATCTAAAAATGTTGTTATAGGGTTTGGTATCACAGAAAAGACAATAAAATCTCTCAAAAGAGCTGATGGATTGGTAGTTGGAAGTGCAATTTGTAAAGAAATATCAAACTCAATAAAAAAGAGACAAAATCCTGTCACAAATGTTACTAATATCGTGAAGAGATTAAAAAATAAAATTAGATGAACTGGATTACTAAAATAATTAAAGCAGGTGAGAAGATTAAAACTGCTTTACATGAAAGAGCTTCAAAAGAAGATATTGCAAAAAGTGACTGGACAAGTTGTTGTAGAGGCCCAATTCTTAAAAAAGATTTAGAGCAAAACTTATGGGTTTGCCCAGATTGTAACAAGCATCATAGAATTAAACCCAGCCAGAGATTTGATATTTTATTTGGTAAAAATAATTACGAAGTATTTAAAACCCCAATTCCAAAAGATGATCCTTTAAACTGGACTGACTCTAAATCTTATAAAGATAGATTAAAAAGTGCTCGAAAAAAAACAGGTATGGAATGTGGAATGATGGTTGCTTGTGGAACTATCAATAATATTAAAATTACAGCAGTTGCATCCGACTTTGATTTTCTAGGGGCTTCAATGGCTGCTGCTGAAGGGGAAGCTTTTTTATTTGGCATTCAACATGCTATAGAAAACAGAACTCCTTTTATATGTGTTAGTGCTGGTGGTGGAATGAGAATGATGGAAAGTTTAATTTCATTATCTCAAATGACCAGAACAACTCTTGCAATTAATGAATTAAAAAAAAATGGTTTGCCTTATTTAGTATGCATCACCGATCCTACAGCGGGTGGTATTACAGCCTCTTATGCAATGTTGGGAGATATCCATATTGCAGAACCAGGTGCCTTAATAGCTTTTGCAGGTGCTAGAGT
>Ga0233427_10002246_pt1 | contig 18570 bp, 24 predicted proteins | sample SI_118_April2016_5_FD_179885 | JGI IMG/M metagenome (GOLD analysis project Ga0233427, IMG submission 179885) | Seawater microbial communities from Saanich Inlet, British Columbia, Canada - SI_118_April2016_100_MG | ecosystem: Environmental > Aquatic > Marine > Inlet | place: Canada: British...
TTGGATAACCAACAATACAAAATATCATAATGCATTTAACGGAGGTGAAGAAAATAGAATTCATTTAGTTGCTTGTGTGTTGAATCATAAATTTAATTAATTTGAAAAAAATATATATTTCATCAGATCACGCTGGTTATAAATTAAAAGAAGATATAAAATCACACTTATCAAAAAAAAAATTATCTTTTCAAGATATGGGCCCTTATAATGATGATAGAGTTGATTACCCAGATTTTGCTCATAAAGTAGCCAAAAAAGTTAAAATTGATAAAAACAATGTTGGTATTTTAGTTTGTGGCTCTGGCATGGGAATGAATATAGTGGCGAATAGACATAAAAATATTCGTGCTGCACAATGTTTTAATTTAAAATCAACAAAATTATCGAGATTGCATAATGATGCAAATATCATTACATTGGGTTCTAGATTGTTGACTAAAAAAATTGCTTTAAATTGTGTTAGTGTTTTTTTAAATACTAAATTTGAAGGTGGAAGACATTTAAAAAGAATAAAAAAAATATAATTATGTCTAGTGAAAATAATTATTTAAACGATAACTATAAAAGTTTTTTTGAAGATAGTCTGTCCTTAAAAGATCCAGAGCTTTATAAAGCTATCAAAGCCGAATTAATCAGACAACAACAGCATATAGAGCTGATAGCCTCAGAAAATATAGTTTCTCAGGCAGTTTTAGAAGCTCAGGGATCAGTTTTAACAAATAAATATGCAGAAGGTTACCCGGGTAAAAGATATTATAACGGATGTGAACATGTTGATGTTGCAGAAAATTTAGCAATAGAAAGGTTAAAAAAATTATTTAATTGTAAATTTGCAAATGCCCAACCTCATTCTGGTGCCCAGGCAAATGGTGCAGTATTTTTAGCTTTATTAAATCCAGGGGATACTTTTATGGGAATGAGTTTAAATTCTGGTGGTCATATTACACATGGGTTAAAAATTTCAATGTCAGGTAAATGGTTTAATGCAATTGGCTATGATGTAGATAAAGACTCTGAACTTATTGATTATGATAATGTTGAAAAACTTGCTTTAGAACATAAACCAAAATTAATCATAGCTGGTGGTAGTGCTTATTCAAGAGTTATCGATTTTAAAAAATTTAGAGAAATTGCAGATAAAGTAGGTGCATACCTGATGGTTGATATGGCACATTTTTCAGGTTTAGTTGCGGGTCAAGGATACCCAAATCCTTGTGAGTATGCTCATGTCGTTACTTCAACAACACATAAAGTATTTAGAAGTGCAAGAGGTGGGATAATACTTACTAATCACGTAGAACTTTCTAAGAAATTTAATACGGCTGTGTTTCCAGGCTATCAAGGCGGACCTTTGATGCATATAATAGCTGCTAAAGCTGCTGGATTTTTAGAAGCATTACAGCCTGAGTTTAAAGATTATATTAAATCAGTTTTAGCTAACGCAAAAATGTTAGCAGAAACTTTAAAGAATAATGGATTCAAGATTTACTCAGATGGAACTGATACTCACTTAATGCTGGTAGATTTAAGACCTTACAATGTTAAAGGAAACTTAGCAGCAGAAAGTTTGTCCAGAGCAAATATAACATGTAATAAAAATGGAATTCCTTTTGACACCGAAAAACCAATGATTACATCTGGTATTAGATTGGGTACACAAGCAGCAACCACTAGAGGTTTTGGTTTGAATGAATTTAAAACTGTAGGTGAACTAATAACTAAAACTTTAAAAGGATTATCAGAAAATCCAACTGATAATAAAAAAGTCGAAAATGAAGTTAAAAATGAGGTTATTTCTTTAACTTCATCATTTCCAATATATAAGAACTTATAATAAATGATTTGTTCAATTTGTAAAAAAGGGGAAACCTCAGTTGTAGACTCTCGTCCTGCTGAAGATGGCACTGCTATAAGAAGAAGAAGACTTTGCGTTTGTGGGGCTCGTTTTACAACATTCGAAAGAGTTCAATTTAGAGAAATAATGGTTTTAAAAAAAAATGGAAGAAAATCTTCATTTGATAGAGATAAATTATCTAAATCAATTTATATTGCTCTTAAAAAACGTCCTATAGACACAGAAACTGCAGAAAAATTTATTAGTAAAATTTCAAGAGCTTTAGAAGAGCTTGGGCAAAGTGAAATTTCAACAAATACAATTGGAACAATGGTGATGGAAGGTCTTAAAGAATTAGATCCAGTTGCATATGTTAGATTTGCTTCAGTTTATAGAAACTTTAGAGAAGAAAAAGATTTTGTACAATTTGTTGACAAGCTTGATGTCTACAAAAAAAGATAAATTTTCCATAAAAGACAAACTATATATGGAGCTTGCTCTTGATTTGGCAAAATCTCGAGAAGGTCACACAGGATCAAATCCTTCCGTAGGTTGTGTAATTGTAAAAGAAGACAAAATTATATCTATTGGACAAACTTCCTTTGATGGAAGACCACATGCTGAATATAACGCAATTAAAAATTGCTATGAAAATATTCAAGGTTCAAAAATGTATGTAACATTAGAGCCGTGCTGTCATCACGGCAAAACATCACCATGCACTTCAGCAATTATTAAGTCAAAAATTAGTGAGGTTATCTATTCAGTAAATGATGTTGACAGAAGAGTCAGTGGAAAATCAAAAAAAATTTTAAGTTCAAAAAAAATAATTGTTAAAACAGGTTTACTAAAAGAAAAAATTAAACAATTCTATAATTCATATTTTTATAATAGAAAATATAAACTTCCTTTTGTTACAGGAAAAATTGCAATATCAAAAAATAATTTGATTTATAGCAAAGGGAATAAAAGAATAACAAATTATTTATCAGATAATTTTACTCATCTATTAAGATATAAAAATGACTCTATTATGGTTTCTTATAAAACACTAAATAAAGATAATTCAAAATTAAATTGTAGATTAAAAAATTTAAAAAATTCCTCACCTAAGAGAATTATCTTAGATAATAAATTAAATCTTAATACACAAAGTTATTTATTTAAAACCATAAAAAAAAACAACACAATTGTTTTTTATAATGAAGCAAATAAATCAAAATTTAATGAATTTAAGAAAAATAAAATTAAATTAATAAAATCTAAATTATCTAAAGATAAAAAATTTGATATAAAGATTATCTTTAAAAAACTTTATGATTTAGGAGCAAGAAATATTTTAATCGAAGGAGGAAATGAATTAACAACTTATCTTGTCAAAAAAAGATTGTTTAATAAGTTTTATTTATTTAAAAGTAGAAAAATCTTATCTAAACTGGTTGAGTATAAAGAGTTTACTGCTTTAAGAGATCTTAAAAAAAATTATAAAAATAGATTAAATTTAAAATCAAATTTTAGTAAAGATGCAATAACTTTGTATAAAAATAAAAATGTTTAATGGAATAATATATAATCAAGGCACAATATTAAAAATATTAAAAAGACCCAAAGGTATTAATATATTTGTAAAAAGTAATTTTAGATTAAGTAAAAAAGATATTGGTTTGTCAGTTGCGTGTGATGGCGTTTGTCTCACTTTAATTTCATTTAAATCAAAATTAATGGAATTTTATCTCTCAAATGAAACTCTTGTTAGGTCAAAATTCAAATTTTTAAAAATTAATGACATTTTAAATCTTGAGTTACCATTAAAGTATGGAACAAAAATTTCAGGACATATATGCCAGGGCCATGTTGATACTGTTTCGCATGTATTAAGCATTATGAAAATTGATAAATCTTATCTATTTGAGTTCAAAATTCCAATCAAAGAACGAAAAAACCTCATAGAAAAAGCATCAATATGTGTAAATGGTATATCTCTTACAATATCTAAAGTTTCAAAAAAAGGCTTTAAAATTTGGGTTATACCTCACACTTATAATGAAACAAATTTATCAACTCTCAAGAAAAATGATCTTGTTAATATAGAGATAGATATCTTATCTAAATACGTTAGAAATTATTTCAATGACAAAAAATAATTTTACATCAATCGAAAGTATTATCAATATAGCTAAAAAGGGTGGCATGTTTATTCTTGTTGATGATGAAAAAAGAGAAAATGAAGGAGACTTGATTATTTCAACATCTAATTCGAATGCAAAAAATATAAATTTTATGGCCAAGTATGGTCGTGGTTTAATTTGTTTAGCCTTAGATACTATCCAAGCTAAAAAATTGAATTTATCTTTAATGTCATCTAACAACCAATCACGAAACAAAACTGCTTTTACAATATCAATTGAAGCTAAAAAAGGTATTACTACTGGAATTTCAGCTAAAGATAGATCTAAAACAATTAGTATAGCATCAAAAAAAAATGTTAAGAAAAGTGAAATTGTTTCACCTGGCCATGTATTTCCTATAATTGCAAAAGATGGTGGTGTTTTAGTTAGAGCTGGTCATACAGAAGCTTCGGTAGATATATCTAAATTAGCAAAAAAAAATAATTCAGCTGTAATTTGTGAAATAATGAATGAAGACGGAACTATGGCCAAAGGCCAAGATTTATTTGATTTTGCAATGAAACATAAACTTAAAATTGGTAAAATTGAAGATTTGATTGCTTACAGATTAAAGAAAGAAAAATTAATAAAATTAAAAAAACAAAGCGATATCAGGGTTAAAAATCAAAAATACAAAATACGAATTTATGAAAATCTTCTTGATGGCTCAGAACATTTTGCCCTAATAAAAGGAGCTATAAAAAAAGGTGTAACACCTAGAGTAAGAGTTATTTCATCCAATGTTGTGCAAAATTATTTAATAAACCAGCAATTACCAAATTCTTTTAATAAAACGCTTAATTATTTTAAAAAATTTAATAGTTGTGTTCTTATTTTCATAAAAGATACCAATTTAAAGTCTGTCACTCAAACTTTAAAAGACTATAAAAACAAAAATTTCTATAAAAAAGGAAAAGATAAATTAATTAGAAATTATGGTATTGGTGCTCAGATAATTAAAGATTTAAAAATTAGAAACATGACTTTAATTACAAAATCTCCTAAAAAAGTTATAGGTTTAGATGGTTATGGTATAAGGATTACTAAACAAGAAATTATTTAATGAAAAAAAAATACTTAATAGTTGTGGCAGATTACTATAAGGATATTGCCAAAGATCTTCTTGATAGTGCTTTAAAATTAATTCCAAAATCCAATATTATAAAGGTTGTTCGTGTCCCAGGTGTTTTTGAAATACCAGTAACAATATCAAAAAATATTAAAAAATATGATGCTTTTTTAGCTCTTGGATGTGTTATTAAGGGTGAAACCCCTCATTTTGATTTTATATCACAAGCCTCAACTAATGCTATTATGGAATTATCTGTACTTACCAAAAAACCAATTGGTAACGGTATTATAACTTGTTTAAATATGAGTCAGGCTAAATTTAGAAAAAAAAAAGGTGCTGAAGCAGCTATTGCGGTAAATTCAATTTTATCCCAAAAATGAAAACTCATTTTAATCCAAAAAATAATCCAAGGGTTATTATAATCCAAAAACTATATGGCAAATTTTATAATGAAGATAATTATATTGAACTTCCAAAACATAGGTTTAAAAAATTTATTAAGGATATTGTTTTTGGTACTATAGAACGTAATGATCTCATATTAGACGAATTAAACAATAAACTTGGAGATGAGTTTGTTTTAGATAATTTAGATAAAGTTTTTCAAACGATATTAAAAGCAGCAACTTATGAATTTTTATATAAACCAAATATATCTATCAATATTATAATTAAAGAATATTTAGACTCATCAAATTTTTTTTTAGAAGACTCTCAAACTAAATATCTAAATGCCTTACTAGACAATGTTGGAAAAAAATTAAGAACTTCAAATGCATGAATTTGAATTGATTAAAAAGTTTTTTTCCAAATTATCAAAATCAAACAAATCTTCATTAAATTTGAATGATGATGTTTTTTTTGATAAAAAAAAATCCCTTGTGATTTCAATTGATACATATAATGAGGGAGTTCATTTTTTAGATTTTAAAAGACCTGACCTAGTTATTAAAAAGATTTTAAGATCGTCTATTTCAGATTTGATTTGCAAAGGAGTTTCTCCTAAATATTACTTCATATCAGGCAGTGGTAATAAAAAAACATTTACAAAAAAAAATTTATCTAAAATATCAAGTTCATTAAGACAAGAGCAAAATAAATATGGAATTCTTTTGTGTGGAGGTGATACAACTTTTTCAAACAAATTAAGTTTTTCAATTACTTCTGTAGGTTTTTCAAAAAATATTGTTTTTAGAAATAAAGTAAAACATAATGATGATGTATATGTAACTGGTAATTTAGGTGATAGTTATATTGGTTTAAAAGTTTTACAAAATAGAGTTAGGACATCAAAAAAACTCAAAGATTATTTTGTAAAGAAATATTATGAACCTGATATTCAAATAAAATTAGTAAAAAAACTATTAAAATTTGCCAATTCTTCAATAGATATATCTGATGGTTTGATCGATGATCTTGAAAAAATGATCAATAAGCAAAAATTATCATATAAAATTTTCGAGGAAAAAATCCCAATATCAAAAAATTTAGAAATTTATCTAAAAGAAAATGACCTCACAAAATTAAATTTTGTATCTAATGGAGATGATTATCAGATTTTATTTACAGCTGGTGTTGATAAATCTAGAATCATTTTAAATACATCAAAAAAACTGGGTATTAAAATATCTAAAATTGGTAAAATTACCTCAAACAAAGAAAAATCAATTATAATCAATCAAAAAGACCAGCATTTACTGATTAAAAGTCATGGTTATAAACATCAATTCTAAAAGTTAATTATTGTCTTTTTTAGCTTTTTTTGTATTGTCCGGGCTTAAAATTTAACAACCAACAACCTTAAGGTTTATATGAGCACAACAGTCGAGACTATATTATTATACACAATCGGAGCTGGTTTTTTATCTATAATTTATGGATTTTTTACTGGAAAAAATATTTTAAATCAAAGCGCAGGTAATGCAAAAATGCAAGATATAGCATCTGCAATTCAAATTGGTGCTAAAGCTTATCTAGCAAGACAATACAAAACTATAGCAATTGTTGGTGTAGTAGTTTTGGTAATTGTAAGTGTTACATTTAGTCCTTTAGTAGGTTTAGGTTATTTAGTTGGTGCTACATTATCTGGTATTGCTGGTTATGTTGGTATGCTAGTCTCTGTAGAGGCTAATGTTAGAACAGCAGAAGCTTCTAGAAAAGGTCTTGCTCAAGGTTTATCTGTAGCATTTAAATCAGGTGCAGTAACAGGTATGTTAGTTGCTGGTTTGGCGTTGTTGAGTATTGCTATTTATTATTACTATTTATTAAAATTTAATATTGATGAAAGAGAAATAGTTAATGCACTTGTTGCATTAGGGTTTGGTGCTTCTCTTATTTCAATTTTTGCTAGACTTGGAGGTGGAATATTTACGAAAGGTGCTGATGTTGGCGCTGACTTAGTAGGTAAAGTTGAAGCCGGTATTCCTGAGGATGATCCTAGAAACCCTGCTGTGATTGCTGATAACGTTGGTGATAATGTTGGTGATTGTGCTGGTATGGCTGCAGACTTATTCGAAACTTATGCTGTTACAATTGTAGCAACAATGGTTTTATCGTCAATTTTCTTTCAAGACGATATGACCATGATGATTTATCCACTAACAATTGGTGGTGCTTGTATTTTAACTTCAATTTTAGGAACATTTTTTGTTAAACTTGGAAAAGACAAAAATGTAATGAACGCACTGTATAAAGGGTTTGTTGTTTCTGCTATTGCTTCAATAATAATTTTATACCCAGTAACAGATTATGTAATTGGTTTTGCCACTGAATATAATGTTAATGGAAAAAACTTTAATGGAATGAGTTTATATTATTGTGGAATAATTGGCCTTGTAATTACAGGTTTATTAATTTGGATCACTGAATATTATACAAGTACGAACTATAGACCAGTAAGATCTGTTGCTGCATCATCTACAACAGGTCACGGTACTAATGTTATTCAAGGATTAGCTGTTTCTATGGAAGCTACCGCTGTCCCTGCGTTAATTATTGTTGCTGGAATTTTAACTACAAATTCAATTGCTGGACTTTTTGGTATAGCTATTGCCGTAACTACTATGTTAGCTCTTGCTGGTATGGTTGTTGCACTTGACGCTTATGGTCCAGTTACAGATAATGCTGGTGGAATAGCTGAAATGGCTAACTTAGATAAAAAAGTTAGAAAAACTACTGATGCTTTGGATGCTGTTGGTAATACAACAAAAGCTGTTACTAAAGGTTATGCTATTGGATCAGCTGGTTTAGGTGCTTTAGTTTTATTTGCAGCATATGTTGAGGATATTAAGCACTTCTCTGGAGTAGCTGGCTCTAATTTAGAAGGTATTATTGTAACCTTTGATTTATCAAATCCTTACGTAGTTGTTGGTTTATTAATTGGTGGAATGCTTCCTTACTTATTTGGTTCAATGGGAATGCAAGCAGTTGGAAGAGCAGGTGGTGCTGTTGTAATAGAAGTTAGAAGACAATTTAAAAAATTTCCTGGTATTATGAAAAGAAAACAAAAACCAGATTACGCTAAATTAGTTGATCTTTTAACTGTAGCAGCAATTAAAGAGATGATAATACCATCTTTGCTACCTGTTTTATCTCCAGTTGTTCTTTATTTTATAATTCTTGCTATTGGTGGAGAAGTTGCTGCACTAGCTGCTGTCGGAGCTATGTTGTTAGGGGTTATTATTACAGGGTTATTTGTTGCAGTTTCAATGACTGCAGGAGGTGGAGCTTGGGATAATGCTAAAAAGTATATTGAAGATGGAAATCATGGTGGTAAAGGTTCCGAAGCTCATAAAGCTGCTGTGACTGGTGATACTGTTGGCGATCCATACAAAGATACAGCTGGTCCTGCTATAAACCCAATGATTAAAATTACTAATATAGTAGCTTTGCTTTTATTAGCAGTTATCGCTGGCTAATTTCTTTTTGTTTTTCGGCCCTCTTATTAAGAGGGTCGTTAATTTTTTGTCTCATACTAGACATAAAATCATAAACAAAAGAATTCCTTTTGAACCCAGTTTCTGTTGTGCCTTTAACTATCTTAATATTTTTCATATCATCTTTATTGTAAAATTCTTTTTTTTTAAGTATTCCAAATTTATCTATCTCTAAAACTAATACGTCATTTTTATATATTTCCATTTTACCTAAATTAGTTAACTTAGATTGTGTTTGTTTTCTTTCGATATAGATCCAAATATCATTATCAAATTTACTTTTAGTAGAGGGATTTCCTAAAATTTTTAGTATATCATTTTTGTTAGTTTTATTAACCATAAGTGATGATTGTTTTTTTTCCAAAAAAGGTACACCATGATGTTTAACAACTTTTTTAAGGGCACAATTTGAAACTATTAATGAGAGAAAAATTATATATAATATTTTTATCATGAATAAAAAATATCTTTATATCTATAACAATTTGATTAATTTCACTAGAAATAAAGATTTATATAAATCCTTAGATCGAGATGATAATTTTTCAGATCGTTTAACCTTATTTTTATTGCATTTTGCCTTTTTTTTAAAAAATTTTAAAAATGAGGAAAATAAGATTATTTTACAAGAAATTTATGATTTTAACTTTAGACAACTTGAGCTTAGCATAAGAGAAATAGGTTATGGAGATCAATCAATTAATAAAAAAATGAAAGATTATATTAATCTATTTCATTCTATGGTTTCTGAAATTCATTTTTGGAAGAAATTAGTAAGAACACAGAAATTTGAAAAATTTTCAGTTTTTTTAACTGATTTCAATGAAATTGATCAATTACTTGATTATTTTGAAGCTTATGATGAAAATTTATCAAAAAAAACTTTGAATTCTTATTTAAAAAGTGTAAATAACCCATAATTATGGCTGTACCAAAACGTAAACAAACCCCGTCCAGAACTGGAATGAGAAGAGCTCAAACGATGAAATATTCAACAAAAAACATTGTTGAAGATAAAAAATCTGGTGAGTATCGATTGTCTCATCATTTAGATTTAAAAACTGGAATGTATAAGGGAAGACAAGTTTTAGACCCAAAAGAATAATATAAAATCTAGAATGACAGATCTGATTAAAATTGCAGTAGATGCAATGGGTGGTGATAATTCACCAAAAAAAATTATTGATGGTGTAGTTCTTAATCATTTATCAAATAAGAATGTATTTTATAAAATTTTTGGCGATAAAAATAAAATCAACAATCTTATTGGTGATAAAATTAATAATGAATTTTATGAAGTCATTAACACTACAGATGTCGTTAAAAACACTGATAGTCCACTTGAGGGTGCTAAAAGAGGAAAAAATACAAGTATGTGGCTTGCCATAGATAGTGTTAAGAAAAAAGAAGCAGATATTGTAGTATCTGCGGGTAACACAGGTGCTCTATTAGTTATTTCAAAGCTAAATCTCAAGATGATAGAAAATATTGATAAGCCAGCATTATCAGCTTTATGGCCAAATAAAAAAGGTATGAGTGTTGTATTGGATTTGGGTGCAAATATTGAATGTAGCTCTAAAAACTTATTAGATTTTTCTATAATGGGTGCGTCTCTTTACACTTCGTTGTATCCAGATGACAAACCAAATGTAGGTTTATTAAATATTGGATCAGAAGAGTTAAAAGGAAATGAAACTATTAAAGAAACTTATCAAAATCTAAATAATAAGAAATCTGAAAATTATAATTTTTCTGGTTATATAGAAGGAAATCATTTAATGGATGGAAATATCAATGTGATTGTTTCTGATGGTTTTACTGGAAACATTGCATTAAAAACAGCTGAAGGAACAGCTAATTTTATCACCAGTGAGCTTAAAAAAGCTATGACTGGATCAATAATTGGAAAAATTTCATCCCTATTGAATATTTCAAATTTAAAAAAGTTTAAAAAACGTCTAGATCCAAGACTCTATAATGGTGCTATATTTATTGGGCTTGATTCACCCGTCGTTAAAAGTCATGGTGGCACTGATTATATTGGTTTTTCAAATTCTCTAGACGTTTGTCATAGAATTGTAAAAGGTAATTTGATAGAAAAAATTAAGCAAAATATTTAAATTAATGAGAATAAACTTAACTAAAAAAGACTTAGTTAATTTAATATATATGCAACTAGGTTTTTCAAAACAAATTTCAGAAAACCTTATTGAAGATTTTTTATCTACAATCGTCACAAACATTAAAAAAGAAAAAAAATTAAAATTATCTAAATTTGGAACTTTTTTAATTAGACAAAAGAAGTCTCGAATAGGTAGAAATCCAAAAACCAAAGAGTCTAAAATTATATCTAGTAGAGATGTTGTGTTATTTAAACCTTCAAAAGAATTTAAAGAATTTATAAATTTAAAAAATAATGGATAAATCTGACAGTGCTTACAAAACAATAGGTGAGGTTGCAAAAATATTAAATTTAAAATCCAATAAAAAAGGTGTTCTGCCAACCCATACAATTAGATTTTGGGAAACTCAATTTAAGCAAATTAAACCTAAAATCTTAAACTCAAACAGAAGATATTATGATGAAAATTGTATTAATCTTCTCAAAAAAGTTAAATTTCTTCTTAAAGAACAGGGCATGACAATTAATGGTGTAAAAAAGATCCTAAATGGAGGTGAATCTTTAGAGCTTGACGAAATTGCAAATAATTCTATAAAAGCTGATAATTTAAGAAGTAAATTAGTTAAAATTTCTAAAATTGTAAAAAACTTAAAAAATTTAAAATAGTATGGCTAAAAAAACACACGTAAAAGTAAGACTTGTTCCCGAATCTAAACCTGACAGTTCGTTCTTTTATTATGTTAAAAAACCTGCTGGTGGTGAAAAAGCTAAGGTAAAGTTGTCTGCTAAAAAATATAATCCTGCAACCAGAAAACATGAAACTTTTGTGGAAAAAAAACTTCCACCTCACAGTAAATAATTATTTTTTTTTAAAATTTCTTCTCTCAAAATCAATATAAGACCAAATCATATTTTTCCATATTCGATTTGTTATCTTTGGGTCAATCTTTAATTTTTTTGATTTTCCTTTAATTTTATTAAGGATAAAATCAATTCTTTTTTGGTCAACTATCTCTTTTTTAAATTCTTTTAACTTAAGCACTTCTTTTACAAGGCCAGTTCTGTATTTAATTAAGGATAGAAGTTTATTGTCAAGTTTATCAAGCTTAACTCTAATTATATTCAATTTTTTTTTATTAATAGGCGACATTTAATTTATTGGATTAATTAATAATTATTATATTTATATATACATGTACAGTGACAATAGTCATATAAATTATCAATTAAGAATTTGGCTACTTATATTATTATCATTAATTATTTTAATTATCTTAGTTGGTGGTCTAACAAGATTAACAGATTCAGGTCTATCTATTACTACATGGGAATTATTTGTGGGTTTTCTTCCCCCTTTAACAAATGATAAATGGGTAGATTATTTTTATCTTTATAAGACAATCCCTGAATATCAGGAACAAAACTCCAACATGACTTTAAATGATTTTAAAGTAATTTTTTGGTGGGAATGGGCTCATCGTCAACTAGGTCGATTAATTGGTTTAACTGTATTTTTACCACTAATTTATTTTACTATTAAAAATGGTTTATGGGTTGTAAAAAAATATGGAATAATTTTTTTATTAGTATGCTTACAAGGGTTTTTAGGATGGTATATGGTATCCAGTGGATTGGTAAACAGAATTGACGTTAGTCATTATAGATTGTCTGTACATTTAGTTACAGCTTTTATTATTCTTTCAATAGTTTTTTGGAATTTTCTTAGATTAACCAAAATACAAATTAATCAGATTTCAATTAAATTATATTTTGTTAAATTTTTTTTATTTTTGTTATTTATACAGTTAATTATAGGTGCGTTTGTATCAGGTATGGATGCTGGAACTGTTTATAATACATGGCCTTTAATGGGTAACTCTTATTTTCCAGACGATAGTAAAATTATTGAATTTTTAAATATCACTGTTTTTGATAATCCTTCTATTGTTCAATTTTTACATAGAAATTTAGCATACCTAATTATAATAGTTTATATTTTTCTACTAATTTTTATTTTTAAGGACTCAAATAAGATATTTCGAAAACCAATTTTAATTATTGGAGTAAGTTTATTTATGCAAGTTACGTTAGGAGTATTAACAATTTTATCTGGAGTAAAAATTATTTATGCATCTTTACACCAGATAAATTCTATTTTGATAATATTATCAACTTTATATTTTCTCTACATATCTAAATATGTAGAAAAAACTAATTAGTTTCTATTTGTTGACATATAAATCTCAAATTAACTAGCAGCTTTTAATTTACCTTTAGAAGAGTTTTCTAAAGCTTGATCCAAATCATCTATGATGTCATCAATATGTTCTAAACCAATACTCAATCTAACATAACCAGGTGTTACTCCAGCAGCTGCTAACTCATCTTCAGTTAGCTGACTATGCGTTGTTGTAGCTGGATGAATTGCTAAGCTTCTTGCATCACCAATATTAGCTACATGATAGAACATTTTTAAAGACTCAATAAATCTTTTTCCTGATTCAATACCTCCAACTAGTTCAATGCCGACTAGAGCACCATTGCCACCTTTAAGATATTTTTTAGCTCGACTATTTATTTCATCATTATGTTCAGTAGCATAAATCACTTTTTCTACTGCTTTATGTTTCTTTAAATAATCAACAACTTTAGAAGCATTTTCACAATGTTGTTTCATTCTTAAAGCAACTGTTTCCAAGCCTTGAATTACACCAAAAGCATTGTCAGGTGATAATGCTGAGCCAAGATCTCTTAAAATTGTTACTCTTGCTCTTACTGCAAAAGAAACATTGGCACCAGTAAGTTCAGGAACTGCTTTACCCCAAACTACACCACCATAACTAGCATCAGGTTCGTTAAAAAGAGGTTGTCTTTTTGGGTTTGCTGTCCAATCAAAATTACCACCATCAACTAAAGCTCCACCAACAACAGTTCCATGTCCTGCTATATATTTTGTAAGTGAATAAACCACTACAGCAGCCCCATGTTCTAATGGTTTACAAATTACTGGTGCAGCTGTGTTATCAACTATTAGTGGTATATTGTATTTTCTTCCAATGTCTGAAACTTCTTTGATAGGAAAAACTCTTAAATATGGATTTGGTAAAGTTTCTCCATAAAAAGCTCTTGTTTTATCATCAACAGCTTTCTCAAAGTTTTTTGGATCTGAAGGGTCTGCATATCTTACTTCTATACCAAGTTTACTTAAAGTATGTGTAAACAAAGATACAGTTCCACCATAAAGATCTGTTGAACTAACTATATTATCTCCAGCTTGAGCAACGTTTAATATTGCAAAAGTTGAAGCAGTTTGACCAGATGAAACGGTTAAACTAGCTAAACCACCATCAAGAGCCGCAAGTCTCTTTTCTAATACATCATTGGTTGGATTCATGATTCTTGTGTAGATGTTACCAAACTCTTTTAAAGCAAATAGGTTGGCAGCATGCTCAGTACTATTGAATTGATATGATGTAGTTCTATAGATTGGTACTGCTACAGCGTTTGTTGCAGTATCACTTCTGTAGTCACCACCATGAATTGCTATAGTTTCTGGATTATTTCTTTTTGTACTCATTTTTACTCCTTTTTTAGTGCTTTAACTTAATGTAAGGCGCACAATACAGTTCAAATGCCTACCTATAATGATATGTAAATTCCTGTTTAGCAGTTTTATGCCCGCAATAGGATCAAATCGGCTCGATACTTTTAACAGATAAGTATTATATTGCAAGCCAAATATCAAATTGACTTTGTAATTATTAATAGTATTAATCCTGGCACAATGACAAAATTTGTAAAAAAAGACCAAGTAACATCATCATGGTATGAAATAGATGCAACTAATGCTGTAGTTGGTAGATTAGCGACCGTTATTTCAAAAATTATTAGAGGTAAAAATAAGACTACTTATACACCTCATATGGATCATGGTGACTTTGTTGTAGTGAAAAATATTGAGCAAGCTAAATTTACTGGAAAAAAATTTGAAGATAAAATTTATTATAGACACACTGGTCACCCTGGTGGAATTAAAGAGACTACACCTGAAAAATTACATGAAAAAAAACCAGGTGAAACTTTAAAGCTTGCTGTAAAAAGAATGCTTCCTGGTGGGGTATTAGGTAGAAAGCAATTAACTAAATTAAAAATTTATGCAGGTAGCGACCATCCACATTCAGCACAAAATCCTCAAATTATTGAGTTAGGTAAATTAAACAGTAAAAACTTAGCTAGAAATTAATATGGAAAATATTCAAACAGCATCAAAAACACCTAAACTAAAATTAGATTTTAAAGATAGTAAATATGCTACAGGCAGAAGAAAAACTTCAATTGCAAAAGTCTGGTTAAAAAAAGGTTCGGGTAAGATTTATGTAAATGGAAAATTATTTAATGAATATTTTTCTAGTGAATTCCATCATCTTCAAATTACTAGACCATTTGATATAATCAATCAATCTACTGACTACGATGTTAGATGTAGTGTTAGTGGGGGAGGCCCAACTGGTCAAGCAGGTGCTTTAGTGCATGGAATTTCAAAAGCCTTAGTAATGTTTGATGAAAATTTAAAATCTACATTAAAAACTGAAAAACTTACAACCAGAGACTCTAGGGCGGTTGAAAGAAAAAAACCTGGTAGAAGAAAAGCTAGAAGAAGCTTCCAATTCTCTAAAAGATAATTCTTTTTTAATTTTAAACTGTTATAATAAATTATGCCTAAGCTTAATGCATTAGTTGCTGGATCAACTGGATATATTGGAGTTCAATTAATTAAATTATTAGTAAAACATAAATATATTAATATTAAATATTTATGTGGAAATAGTTCTGTTGGAAAGAACGTTTCTAATTACGACAAATCACTATCTAATAAGAAGTTACCAAAAATTATTAAGTTTAATAAAAAACTTTTAAAAGACGTGGATGTAGTTTTTACAGCCTTACCTAATGGTGAGGCTCAAGATATATCAAAACATTTAACAAAAAATATTACTTTAATAGATTTAGCAGCAGATTTTAGATTAGAAAAAGGATCAGATTATCTTAAATGGTACAAACAAAAACATAGAGCAACAAATTTGATTAAAAGAAGTCTTTATACACTACCTGAAATTAATGGAAAAGATTTAAAAAAATATCAAATTATTTCATGTCCTGGTTGTTACCCAACTTCTATATTGCTTCCATTAATACCATTGTTTAAAAATAAATTGGTAAAAGTTAAAAATATTATTATGGACTCTAAGTCTGGATATTCTGGAGCAGGTAGAGGTGTGCACAAAAAATATAAAGATAAAAATCTTTACGAATCTTTAAGTGCATATGGTGTTGGTTTTCATCGACATAACTCAGAGATTGATCAAATGTTAAAAAAATTTACTCAAAAGGAAATAAGTTTTAACTTTACACCACATTTAACCCCTATGTTTCGTGGTATCTTAAGCACAATTTATATTGATTTAGAAAAAGGTATAACTCAATCTAAAATAATCAAAACACTGACATCTTTTTATAAGAAAAACGATTTCATAAAAGTTTTAGATGCAGATAGTTTAATTAGCACAAACGATGTAATTAATTCAAATAATTGCTTTATATCTGTTTGTAGGTCTAAATATAAAGATAAAATTATTATACTCTCAGCAATAGATAATTTAATTAAAGGTGGGGCAGGTCAAGCTGTACAAAATTTAAATATAAAGTTTAATTTTCCAATTAAAACTGCTTTATCATGAAATCAATCTTAACTTTATTTTTGATTTTACTGTTAAGTAATTGTTCATTAAACAAAGATTCTAAATATTGGACAGAAGATGTTGTCAAAAAGAGTAAAGATCAAAAAAAATTATTAGATGTATTAAAAAAGTCAGAAGATATAACATCTATGACCTTTGATGAATATGAGATTTATATAGATGACTATACAAAAAAAAGTAAATATCCAGATATAAACCAATGAACAATACAATTAATATTGCAGTAGTAGGCTTGGGGCAAGTAGGAATTTATTTGCTTAATGAATTAAATACTAAAAAGAAGGATATTGAACTTAAAACTGGCAAGAAGATTAATGTTGTAGCAATATCTGCAAAAAATATTAATAAAAAAAGACAATTTAAAATTGATAAGAAAATATTTTTTAAAAATCCTCTAGAGATTTTTAACAATAATAAAGTTGATATTTTATTTGAAGCTATTGGGTTATCAGATGGTATTTCAAAAAAAGTTGTTAAAACTGCATTAAAGAAAAAAATTCATGTTATTACACCAAATAAAGCATTAATCTCAAAGCATGGAAATGAATTAGCTAAGATTGCTGAATTAAATAAAGTAAATTTAGAATTTGAAGCATCAGTTGCTGGGGGTATTCCAATATTAAGATCAATTAAAGAAGGTTTGGCTACTAATAAAATTTCAAAGGTTTATGGAATTTTAAATGGAACTTCAAACTATATTCTTTCAGAAATGGAATTATCTAATCAAAATTTTATAAATGTTCTTAAAAAAGCTCAAAAACTTGGTTATGCAGAACCTGGTAATCCGAAGTTAGATTTAAATGGCTTTGATGCTTTCTCTAAAGTTAGAATTTTATCTTCATTGGCCTTTAATAGTAAAATTTCTAAACACAAATGTTTAATGGAAGGTATTCAGAAAATTGATCTTAAAGATATTAAGATTGCAAACCAACTAGATTTAAGAATTAAACTTTTGGGAATATCTGAGTTAAAAAATGGTCATTTATTTGAAACAGTTCATCCATGCCTTGTTAGTAAAAAATCCTACATTGGCAATGTTAATGGAGTAATGAATGCAGTTATACTTGAAGGTAAACCTGTTGGCGAAAGTATATTTCAGGGAGAGGGCGCTGGCCCTGGTCCTACTTCATCAGCACTATTATCTGATTTACTATCTATTTTAAGAGGTAATATAAAAAAACCTCTTGGTGTTTCTATATCTAAACTTAAATTTTTAAAAAATTACAACATTAACAATTATGTAAATTCTTTATATTTAAGATTTGAAGCAAAAGATAAGCCGGGTGTTTTATCTCAAATTACTAATCGATTGGCCAAATATAAGATATCAATAAAAAGACTTATCCAAACTCCTGATAAAAAGAATAATAAAGCAACAATTGTTATTATTACTCATAAAACTTCTGAACTCAATTGTAGTAATTGTTTATCTATCTTTAAGACTAATAAAAACATTCTAAAAACACCTACATTAATAAGATTGCTTAGTTAATGGATATTTATTTAAAACTTTTTGAAGTTTTATTTCCTGTATTTTTTATTGTTGGTATTGGTTTTTTTTTAGGAAAAAAAAATCCAAATTTTGATACTTCATTTATAACAACTTATTCAGGTAACTTCGGTACACCAGCGCTAGTAATTTTTGCTTTAACCGCTGGCGGTGTAACTTTTGATGTT
>Ga0233427_10002248_pt1 | contig 18554 bp, 17 predicted proteins | sample SI_118_April2016_5_FD_179885 | JGI IMG/M metagenome (GOLD analysis project Ga0233427, IMG submission 179885) | Seawater microbial communities from Saanich Inlet, British Columbia, Canada - SI_118_April2016_100_MG | ecosystem: Environmental > Aquatic > Marine > Inlet | place: Canada: British...
GAGATGCTTTAGCTCTTTAATTAAGTCCACCTTAAAACAGTGATTTGACAGGGCCTCTAAGTCTTACTTTAAGTCTTTAATTAAGTCCTCTTCTCAAAGAATGAACTTAAAACAAAAAAGTAACACTGTGTCTGATAGGTTTGAGTTGTCGTGTCTAAAGGCTATGTATCTTTAAGGCGAACTGCCTGTAAGCCCCGTCATTGCTACGTTCTTGGCTTTATTTAGGAAGTTTTATCTTCCTTTTTTCCTAAGCTAACAAGGATTCTCCTTTGAACCACAAACCTAAAGTCCGCGTCATCGACGCCATTATGGGGTCGGGTAAGACAACCCACATCATTAACCAACTTAACAACGAAAAGGACCTGAACAAACGCTTCTTAATAGTCACTCCATACCTGAAAGAAATTGATCGACTGAATGAAGCGATCCCTAGGTTATGCCTTAAGTCGCCCAACGAGGATGCTCCCGAGACCAGCACTAAAGACAAGAAAAAGTCGAAGTCGAAGTCACAAGAACTCCTAGAGCTCATTGCAGACGACCAGAATATTCTCATCACACATAGCCTGTTCGGCGTGATGCCAGCCTCTACGTTAACGCTGCTCGCGGCGAAGGGCTATGAGGTCATTATCGATGAAGTTTTTGAGTGTGCTAGACAATATGGTACTGGCAACGATGAGATGTCTTGTTATGACTTGTCGATATTATTCCATAACAAAGTCGTCACTGAAAACGATGATGGCTATCTAGAATGGGCGGATCATGGAAGAGTGGATCACAAAGGTGTGTTTCATCAGCTAAAGCAAGATTGTGATAATAGACGTATTAGGGTCAAGCCAACAGCTAAAGCTAAGACTGACAAGCAGACTGATATGTTCTTCTGGGAGTTGCCCGTTGACCAGCTGAAAGCCTTTAAGTCGATTACAGTCCTAACCTATATGTTTGATGCGTCAGTAATGCGTGCATATTTCCGATGTTACGGTATTGATTGGCAGCACTTGTCATTAACTGGTGATCGTGAATTAGTGAGCTGGAGTCATGCTATAGAGGCCTCTGAAGCGCAATCTATTGCGAAGTATCTGTATGTCTTGACTGGCGGCAAACTCAACGATACTGGCGAGAAGATAAACAGTTACAGTAGCACGTGGCTGGAGAGTAGATCACCTACCCAACTAGCCGAGATCGAACGTGCAGCAAGGAACGCATTGCATAATAGATTCAGTGCGAAAGGTCCCTCTACTATGTGGTCATGCGTAAAAGCACATCGGTCTAATCTTACTCCTAAGGGGTTCATAAAGGCCTTCGTAGCCTGCAATATCCGAGCAACCAACGATTATAAGGATAAGGTGCATCTGGCCTACCTTCGGAACATTTACAGTCAGCCCCCTGTAGTGCAGTACTTTCAAGCTAAGGGTGTAAAGGTCGATCAAGAACGCTACGCGCTATCTGAACTCTTACAATGGATCTTTAGGTCAGCGATAAGAGAGCAGGAAAACGTTAGCCTCTACCTACCGTCTAAACGCATGCGGCAGTTACTGCATGAATGGTCTGGAGGCTTGTGCCAGGTATAACTCTAACCATCACCAATAAAACAGTGGTGGCGTACAAGTGGTCAACTAAATTTGGTCACAAGTTAAGAGGTTGTCCTCAAACATTGCCTCTGCCGTGGTGGGCGTTAGCCCACCATTAAAAGTATGGGGCCTTAACAAGCTGTAGTAGCCAGTAATTGGTGCTGCGAAAACCAGACGTTAAGTTAAATAGGTCTCTATGGCTGGATTTTTTATACTGTGAAGACAATGCGTGACTTTTAATTATAACAATAGTTAGACTCTCTCTATCACTAAGGCAATACCTTGGCCAACACCTACGCACATTGTACATAGGGCATAGCGACCGTTGGTAAAAATCAGTTGATTAACGGCACTAGTAACGAGCCTGGCCCCACTCATACCTAGCGGGTGTCCTAAAGCTATGGCACCGCCTAGCGGGTTCACTCTAGGGTCATCGTCGGCTAGGCAGAACTGGCGGGTGCAAGCTAATACTTGGGCTGCAAATGCTTCATTGATCTCAATTACGTCGATCTGATCCATACCTATGCCTAAACGCCGCAGTAACTTTTTAGTGGCAGACACTGGCCCAATCCCCATGATGTTTGGCTCCACACCGGCCACAGCCATGCCCAAAATACGGGCCTTGGGCTGTAATTGGTGCTTGTTAGCGCCTTCATCAGACGCGATCAAAAGGGCCGCCGCACCATCGTTAATGCCCGAAGAATTGCCAGCCGTTACTGAACCGTTTACGAACAATGGCTTTAACTGTGCTAGCCTGGAAAGTGGGCTGAGGCGTAAGTGTTGATCCTTGTCGAAGGTGATTGGATCGCCTTTTCTTTGTGGTATCGAAACGGCTACTATTTCGGGTCTCAATCTACCGTTTTCCTGCGCGCGTGCGGCCTTAGTCTGGCTCCAAAGTGCAAACTGGTCTTGATCGTCTCGGCAGATGTTAAACTGGTCAGCGATATTTTGCGCGGTTTTCGGCATTGTTTCAGTGCCATAAGAAGTCTCTAACAGTGGATTAACAAAACGCCAACCCATAGTCGTGTCATACATTTTGGTGGAACGATCATAACTTGCCTGGGCTTTCGCGATAACAAAGGGTGCGCGCGACATACTTTCTACACCCCCAGCAATCATTAACTCCGCTTCACCACACCGTATGGCTCTGGCCGCATCACTGACTGCATTGAGCCCTGAACCACACAGTCGGTTTACCGTTACACCTGCTACACTGGAGGGCAGGCCCGATAGCAACCCCGCCATGCGTGCAATATTACGGTTATCTTCGCCCGCTTGGTTAGCACATCCAAGAATAACTTCTTCCACCAGTGCCCAGTCTATATTTGGGTTCCGTTGTATTAGTTCCTTAATGGGTAGAGCCGCCAAATCGTCTGCTCGTATAGTTGCTAGGCCTGCACCGTATGCACCTATAGGCGTGCGGATGGCGTCACATATTAGGGCGTCTTTATGCATGGTTGATCCTTGTCTGCCGTTTAAGCTTTGAGTTTTCTAAACCCGCTGAGCATGGCGTCTGAGAGCTGATCAATGTCTGAATTATTCATGGCAGTCGATAAGGCTGCTGTGCAGGTATCAATCATCAAAATGTTTTGGTCAAACAGGTGGCTGAGTAGGTGTTTGGTTTGCGAGGATTGCTCGGCACTCATGAAGCTCGTACGGTAGTCCGTAGGTGCATTGGCCTGAAGATGAACACGGAACATCGATCCGGCACCAGTGACGCAGGCCTCAATGTCGGCAATTTTGATCGCTTCGTTAATTTGACTCACGGCTCGATAGGCTAGCTGGTTGAGCTTTGTTACGGCCGCTTGATCGAACATTTTCATGCTGGTTAAACCCGCAACCATAGTGATTGGGTTGGCAGAATAAGTTCCAGAATGAGGAAACAGCAGCCTGTCTGATAATGGATCCATAACGCTCATCACGTTACTGCTGCCGGCAATAGCCCCAACTGGAAAACCGCCGCCGATCATTTTTCCTAAGGCGGTGAGGTCTGGCTTAATTTTGTACCAACCTTGAGCGCCTTCGTATGTAGACCGGTATGTTATGACTTCGTCACAAACAAGCAGTGAACCGTTTTTCTTGGTCCATTTGCGCAAGGCAAGCATAAACTCTTCACTTGCGGGCATCAGGCCCACGCGGTGGGGAAGCTGATCAACTAAAACACAAGCAAGTTGTTGGGCATGTTGGTCTAAAATCTCAATAGCCCGCTTGGGGTCGTTAAAGGGAATGATCACTACATCGTTGAGTGCGGCGGTTGGTGTGCCGTAGGACACTGGTATGCTCGCAGGGTTTGAAGCGTCACCCCAGTTGTTTGGATTTGCTGTTTGGCTCACTTCCGCATAATCATAGACGCCGTGATACGCGCCTTCGACCTTGGCGATTTTTGCCCGCCCAGTATAAGCCCGGGCTGCCTTAATGCAGCCCATGACTGCTTCGGTACCGGAGTTTACAAAGCGCAATTTTTCGATGGACGGGGAGCGTGCGAAAAGGTGTTCGGCATAGTCCACTTCTATTTCTGTGGCCAAATTAAAAGCCGACCCTTTGTGTAGCTGCGCGGTAACGGCTGCTATAACTTGGGGGTGCGCATGGCCATGAATCAAAGAAGCCATATTGTTAGCAAAGTCGATGCGAGACACGCCTTCGATGTCGGTGATTCTACAGCCCTTGCCGCTGGCCGCATAAATAGGGTGGGGTTTGCGAAATACCGCGTTGCGACTCACGCCACCTGGCATCACTTTTAGTGCCCGCTGATAGGTCTTTAGACTGGTGCTGATTGATGGCTCAATTGATGAATTCATGTGGGTACCTAGATTAAGTTTGCAAGGTTAAGGTGGCGCCTGTTCGAGCTTGCAGATAAGTAAGGTCCACACCCGGGGCCATTTCGGTCACTACTAACCCTTTATCTGTGACATCGATAACGGCTAAGTCGGAAAATATTCGCTTCACAATAGCTTGGCCCGTAAGCGGGTACGTACATTGATGAAGGATTTTCGGCTCCCCAGACTTAGTCGTGTGTTGAGTGATTACAAAAATAGTTTTCACACCTGCCACTAGGTCCATGGCGCCGCCCACAGCAGGGATCGCATCTGGCGCACCGGTAGACCAGTTTGCAAGGTCTCCTTTGGCAGATATTTGCATCGCACCTAATACACAGATGTCGATGTGTTGGCCTCGAATCATGGCAAAGCTGTCGGCGTGGTGAAAGTAAGCTGCGCCAGCAATCGCCGTTATCGGTCTTTTTCCCGCGTTAATTAGCTCTGGATCTACAGCGTCTTCGACGGGTGGCGGCCCCATACCTAGGAGACCATTTTCTGTATGATAAATAACCTCGCGCCCGGCGGGAATGTACTGGGCCACTTGTTCGGGTATGCCAATGCCTAGGTTTACGTAGCTGCCATCAGGGATATCCAACGCTGCGCGCTGCGCCATTTGAGTTCGGCTCCATGGTGTCACTGTCTGAACATCGTCAAGGGTGGAAGCGTTTAGGTTGCTCATGGGTAGTGCCTCTTAGCGTTGACCAGTTGTGACTCATAGGCAGGCTCGGCTACTGTAACAACTCGATTAACAAATACCCCCGGGGTGATCACGTGTTCGGGATGGATTGAGCCTAGATCAACTTGCGACTGGGTTTGTACCACTGTGGTATGGGCAGCCATTGCCATAATGGGTGCGAAATTACGCGCCGTTTTGTTGTAGGTTAGGTTGCCATACCGGTCTGCACTGAGGCTTTTAATAAGAGCGAAGTCGGCAGTTAGACCAAACTCCAAGACGTGGTCGCGTCCATTAAAGTGGCGAATTTCTTTGCCTTCGGCAAGTGGTGTGCCTACTGAGGTAGCGGTATAAAAGGCGGGTATGCCTGCGCCGCCAGCACGTATACGTTCGGCTAGGGTGCCCTGGGGCACCAACTCCAGTTCAATATCTCCGTCTCTATAGAGGTCGGGGAATACGGTTGAGTTGGCGGTGCGCGGAAAAGAACAAATCATTTTGCCGACTTGGCCGTTTTCAATTAGAGCCGCTAAGCCAACGTGACCGCTGCCGGTATTGTTGTTAACCACGGTCAGGTTTTTAGCCCCGTGGTCTATGAGCGCATGCAGTAACTCAATAGGGCTGCCTGCTTCACCAAACCCACCTACCATTACTGTGTCGCCATCTTTTATGTCGGCTACGGCTTCTGCCAAACTGGCAATGCTTTTGTTTATCATGGCTTTTCGATCCTATCGGTTTAGCGAATCAAAAGTTTGAGTTTGTCGCCCACACCGTCCCAGTTTTTAGCATCAGCTAGGCTAGTAGGCGAGGTGGTGACGTTGGGCCATTCTTGTGCTAATTCTTCATTAATATCGATAAAGGCTTCTTGCTCTTCGGGCATATTATCTTCTGAGAAAATAGCATTTGCAGGGCATACGGGGCGGCACAAATCACAATCGATACATTCGTCAGGGTTAATGACGATGAAGTTTTCTCCCTCGTAGAAACAGTCCACGGGACACACTTCAACGCAGTCACCATATTTGCAGTTGATGCAGTTTTCACCGACAACATAGGTCATGTGGCAGCCTCCTAAGTAGCCTAGGTTAGCTCACTTCCGCGAGTTTAAGGGCTGAGTGGTCTACGGCGGGAGTAAATAAGCCAGCTTCGTCATAAATGACTCGGTCATCGTAACCGCTAAACCAAATGGCCTCTGGATTACGCCCCATAATTGCAACTTTTCCGCGCAAAGGGGCGTCGGCTGCGCCGCGTAGAAGCTTCATGATCACCACGCCATTTTCGCTTCCTGCTACACCCGGCATTGGGTCATTGGTCACCGCAACTACCTCTGTTTTACCTTTATAGTGGGTAATTGATAATCGAGCGTGAGCTTCAACTCCAGAAAGGCCTTTTTGAGACTCGTTAAGAATGTTCCAAGCGTCTTCGATGGGTATGTTAAAGGCCTTATGGCCAACGATGTCTCGACCACAAAAGAAGTAGTGGTTTTCTACCCGATTACGTTTGAGCTCGCGCTGCATAATACGCAGGGCGTCGGGATTATTATTGATGCCTTTAATAAGTGGCGCCTGGTTGTCGATGTTAATCCAGTTACGGCTGCCTAATGCGTGAATGGCTTTTTGGGTACTAGGCACCCAAGTTAATCCACCTTCTGGGTGATCAATGTAATTGCCGTTGGCGTCTTTGTGTAGAAATTCATCAGGATGATTGAAGTGCACCATAAAGCGCAGCTTTGTTTCTGGATAAGTGGCATGAAACTTATCAAGCATGTCGAAGAAGCTTTCGTCAAACCGATCTGGGAAAAAGGCTAATTCTTTGGTGCCGATACGTATTGACTCGATACCTGTTTCTGCAAGTGCTGAAAACCAAGCAGCAATGTTCTTATTGCCCAGCACCATAGGATCGCCGCCAGACATGAGTATTTCTCTGAGTTTTTCGCGTCCAGTGATCGGGTGTCGACCACCCCCTTCAGCAACTTCAGTATTGTGTTGCTTTATGTAATTAACTAAATCGGGTATCTGTGCTAGGCCTTTTGGGGCCATGGTGCCGTCAGGCCGTGCAACTTCTTTTTTGGCGATGAGTTCTTCTCGATAGCAAAAACGGCAATGGGCAGAGCAGGTAGAGGCTACATAGATGAGCCCTAGTTCATATTTGTGTATGAGGCCTTCGATGGGACTATAGTCCATTTGTTTGCCTGGATCTGATGCTCCGTCTAAATCAAAAGTTTCTTTTGGGCTGGCTTTAACTAACACCTGAATAGGTTGACTATTTTTGGCTAGTTCAAAATAGTGGCGAGTCATTTTAACGGGCATGCGGGATTCTATATCGCGGGAGGTATTTTTAAGCGCTACTAATTCGGCTATTTCTGCTTCGCTATAAAAGCCCTTCATGTCTTCAGGCACTTTACCTTGAATAAACTTCTTTAAGCCCGTGATTACTTGGCGGTCATATTTGGCGTTGTCTACGGAATCCAAAAATGCTTGTGACTTGGCGGACGGTTGGTATGTGTCTGTACTGGTCATAATGTAGGCCTATGTGTAAGGTTGCTCAAATAGCGCTGTTGTAAGGGTTCGTGCAAGCCATTATTGATCTTGTCTGTTTGCACAGCAATCGACTTATCTTCATATACACATTACTAAATGGAATGATCATGGTTGATTTGGCTTAGCTTTATTTTGTTGGAGCGGTCTATTTAGCGATGGTTGTTGGATTGTTAAAGCTAACTTAGTTAGAATATCTGCTCAGATTAATTTTACCCATTGCTAAACGTTATGATCAACCCTCGTCGACTGCTCCCAAGTATTAGCATGCTTATGGCGTTTGATGCAGCTGCACGAAGCAGCAGTTTCACCACTGCCGCTAAAGAACTCAGCCTCACGCAAGGAGCGGTGAGTAAACAAATTAATAGTTTGGAGGCCCTGCTGGGTGTAAAATTGTTTGTTCGTTTGCACCAAACGGTTGATCTCACTGACTCTGGCAAAGTTTACGCTCAAGAAATACTAACCGCCTTAGACCACATTCGTGCCGCATCCATCAGAGTGATTAGCAGCCCTCAAGGCGGTATGCTCAATGTTGCGGTATTGCCTACCTTTGGTACGCGGTGGCTCATGCCGCGGCTGCCTAGTTTTTTAAAAGCATACCCAGATATCACTTTAAATTTTATGACACGGCTGTCTCCATTTGATTTTCGAACAGAGAATATACACGCGGCGGTTCACTTTGGTGCCGATGACTGGCCGGGTACCGAATCGACTTACCTTATGGGGGAGGCTGTGGTGCCTTTGTGCTCGCCGCAGTTTAAGGCGGAGTATGGGGTAAGGATTGCTTCAGACCTAGCTCGGGTCCCTTTGCTACACATCAGCAGCCGTAGCGGTGCTTGGCAACAATGGTTTTTAGCCCAAAACATGTGTGCCCAAAACTCTCGCGGGATGGTATTTGAAGAATTCTTAACCGCAGCACAAGCTGCGGTGGCAGGCACTGGCGCAGTTCTGTTGCCTGAGTTCTTGGTAAATCATGAATTGGAGCGTGGAGAGCTCGTTGCAATCGACACCCAGCCCATTAAAAGTGATTATGGTTATTACCTAGTAGTACCTCAACAACAGACACACTATGCCCCTGGTATTTTGTTTAAAGAGTGGCTATTGGGCCAGGTTAGCGATACCTAAGCCCGAAAATAAGCGTAGTAAGCTACCTTTTATAAATTTATTCTCAGCCTATAATTTAAAAAATTATTAGTTAAAAAACAACTTGTTAGGGCGTTTATTAGTTATAAAAACCTAATGGTTTTTGGGTTCCTACAAAATAAATTGAAGATAAACTACTTGTCAGAGAAAATAAAGGGCGTATGCTACTTAAATAGTCGAATACACAAATACGGCTTTTTCGGTCCTGCGTTTAGCAGTTTAGACGCTGTTGGCCATATATTTTTAGTTGGAGGAATCAATGAATAATTTTAATAAAAAACTTCTCAAAAACTTACCTGCATTAGCACTTGGTTTGGTTGTAGCATCAGGCGCGGCACACGCTGAGAATTTAAAAATGTTGACTGCATGGGGAGGCAACCATTCAGGCACAGCTAATATGGCATACGGATACAACGACCTGGTCTCCAGCCTGTCCTCAGGTGACATTAAGATTAAACCCTTTGGCCCAGAGGTAGTGCCCGCAGGTAAGCAGTTGCAACCTGTGTCGGCGGGTGTTTTTGATATTATTTATACCCACGGTTTGTACCACACAGGTACCACTGGTATAGGCGCAGCAGTCGATGCAGTTGCCGGCGATGTAGATAAGCGTCGATCTTCAGGTATTTGGGCGTGGGTAGACAACCATTATCAAGCCACACAAAATGTTAAAATCCTCTCCATACCTACTGCAACTACGGGCTTTCGCTTTTTCCTAAAAGAGCCAATGGATGCAGGATCTAAGCTAAATGGTAAGAAGATTCGCGCGTTGCCGTCCTACAATAAGATTGTAGGTTCACTGGGCGGCACAGCAGTAATAATTCCTTTTGGCGAGCTATATTCAGCTACCGAAAAAGGCGTTATTGATGGACTTGTATGGCCAAGTGTAGGCGCTGTTGGATTTAAATTCCACGAAGTTGCCCCGTACCTTGCTGAACCCGCTTTTGGTACGGTTTCATATTTAATAATGATGAACTTGGATAAGTTTAATTCTCTTGACGCTGACGCTCAGAATATTTTGCTAGATGCAGGTTACCAATTGGAGAAAAATACCATCGGCATATTTAACGAGTTACTGAAGGTAGAAACTGCAGCCATGGAAGCTGCGGGTGCAAAAACCACTTCAATTGGCTACACTCTAGACGAAGCCAACGCTTTGTTTGCAGCACGGGCTATGGAAGTAGCAGTAGAACAAACCGGTGCAACCGGTGAAGCCTTCCGTGAATTTGTTAAATCCAAAGGCATGTAAAAGGCATTAACCTAAAAGCCGTCTTATGGTGACATATGACGGCTTTCATTTTTCTGAGGAAAATACCCATGTCGTCTTTTATATCCAAACTCTATAGCATCCAGGATGCCATCACCAAGATGACTGCAACCTTGGCTGCTATAGGACTAGGGTCAATTGTTGCCGCTTATGTTTATGAAGTGATAACACGTTACTTTTTCAATTCACCTACGGCCTGGGTTAGTGACTATGTGTCTTACGCCCTAGCCGCATCGGTGTTTTTAGCACTGCCTAAAGTGACGCAAGACAAACAGCACGTTGCGGTCACTATTCTTGTGGATATCATGCCTGCTAAATGGGCAAATATTATCTATACCATTATTAGCTTGATTGGTTTTTTGTGTTTGAGCTTTGCCGCTTATGTGAGCGCGCTGGAAAACTGGCGTCAGTACACTAAAGGTATTGAAACATTAGCAATTATCCCTATACCCCAGTGGTGGGTGTCTACCTTTATTACCTTTGGGCTCTTCTGGAGTTCACTCTACTTGTTGCGTTATGTGAATCCAGTTCATCGCGTTAACAGCAACCTTATTATGGAAAACTGATTATGGAATGGTATACAACTTTATTGGCCGGTATCGCCATTCTCTTTGTCTTATTTTTGTCAGGTGCGCCGGTTTTCTTGGCTTTCTTGGCGGCCATCCTAGTAGGTATTTACGTCATTATAGGCCCCTACGGCTTTCCCATGTTCGCCAACAGCGTTCTGGACACGGTATCCATTACCTCATTAGCATCCATACCTTTGTTTATCCTTATGGGCGAACTGTTGTTTAGATCCGGTACCATGGATGTTCTTTTTGACTCCATTGATAAACTGGTGGGGCGCATGCGCGGACGCCAGTATGTATTAGTCGTGGTTTTATCGGCAGTGTTTGGCGCTTTATCGGGTGTCGCAATGGCAGTTGCAGCCATGCTTGGTCGGGCCATAATGCCGGGGATGAAAGCCCGCGGTTACGACGGCAGCATCGCCGCAGGCTTAATTGTTGGGGGCGCGAGCCTTGCGCCTATCATTCCACCTAGTCTATTGGCCATTATCGTGGGTTCTATTGCCGACGTGTCGATTGCTAAATTGCTCATTGCAGGTGTCATCCCCGGCCTTTTTATAGGGGGCATTTTTTTAGTCTACGTTTTTATTCGAATTTCTATTAATAGAAAGCTAGCGCCTGCCGCCACCGACGGTGAGCGCGGCACTGTGACTTTAAATGAAAAAATTATTGCAGTGCTGCGTACACTGCCGTTTATTATCGTCATTTTTTCGGTTATGGGCTTCATTATGCTGGGCATTGCGACGCCGTCGGAATCTGCCGCAACGGGCGTAGTAGGCGCACTCATCACTGCAGCGATTTACCGCAACCTAAGCTACAAAATGATTTGGGATTCTATCGTCTCTGCCATCACAATATCGGCAATGATATTGGTCATTATGGCCATGTCAAAAATGTTCACCCAATTGTTAGCCTTTACTGGTGCCACTAGCGAGCTGGTGGAATTGGTAGCGAACTTGGGCTATTCGCCCATCATGATGTTGTTTATTTTATTAGCCGTGCCATTTGTGCTGTGTATGTTTATCGACACTATTGCGGTGATATTGCTAACCATACCGATCTATCAACCTGTAGTGGATAGTTTAGGTTTTGACCCTGTTTGGTTTTGGCTATTATTCTTAGTTAACATAACTCTGGGAGCCATTACTCCGCCCTTCGGCTACACCTTATTCGCGTTTAAGGCAGTGGTTCCAAACATGACGATCAGTGAGGTCTACAAAGCCACTTGGCCCTTTGTGATTTTATTTCTAGTGGGGATTGTTTCTATTGTTGCCTTCCCTGGGATTGCCACCTGGCTTCCTAACCTAGTTGGGTAGGTAATCTGCAAGCAAAAAAACCAGGGCGCAAGCCCTGGCTAACCGCTTTCTTAGGAGAAACAGGTGTTAGCTTGCTTGCTATAAACTAGTAAAAGAACATTGCTTACGTTCAAGCTTAGCGTCGGCATATAAGGTAGTACGCTGTCGAGAAGGTCTATTAGCTTTGGTTAACAAACTTTCCATAGCGTAGGGTGTCATTTCTTGGCCGTGCTCCGCGCCAGCAGAACGGGTAATAGTTTCGTCCATTAAGGTTCCGCCTATGTCGTTAACACCTGCCTTAAGGCACGCAGCCACCCCTTCTGGTCCCAATTTAACCCATGATGCCTGAATATTAAGGATCTCAGGGCTCAGTACTAAACGGCTAACCGCATGCATTAAAATCGCTTCGCGCCATGTGGGGCCAACACGAGAGTGACCTTTAAGGTACATAGGTGCTTCCATGTGTACAAAAGGTAACGGCACCAACTCCGTAAAACCTCCTGTTTCCTGTTGCTGTTGGCGTAATTTAAGCAAATGTTTTGCCCAGTGCATAGGTTGTTCTATGTGCCCATACATGATGGTGGCAGTGGTAGGGATACCGCGTCGATGGGCGCTGTTTATGACATCAAACCATTGTTGCGTATTCACTTTATCGGCGCACAATTTAGCTCGGATTCGGTCGTCAAGAATTTCGGCAGCAGTACCGGGTAAGCTGCCTAGTCCTGCATCTGCAAGCTGCCCTAAAAAGTGATCTACGGATACGCCTAAGGTATGCGCACCTTGGAATATTTCCAGCGGCGAAAATGCATGCACGTGCATATCGGGCACATGATTCTTGATGGCACTAAGAATATTAAGGTAGGTTTGGCCAGTGTAAGAGGGGTGAATACCACCTTGTAAACACACTTCGACCGCACCTCGGTTCCATGCATCAACCGCCCGTTCGGCAACTACTTCTGGGTCTAAGTTATAGGGTTTTCCCCTTAGTTCTTCGTGCTTTTTTCCCTTTGCAAAGGCACAAAATTTGCAACCGTAACTACAAATGTTGGTGTAATTAATGTTGCGTGTCACCACATAGCTTACCGTGTCACCACAGAGCTTCTGACGCACTGAATCTGCAGCTTGTAGCACCGGTTCAACTTCGCCGTCACGGGCGGCAAATAGACGCTCAACTTCTGTTTGAGTTAAACCCAGCCCATCGGTCGCGCGGCTTAGAACTCGGTCTAGAGACAAGTCTTTAACGAACCCAGGCGTGGTCATAATGGCTGGGATCTGCTGATCACCTGCGCCAGCAATCCAACTGTTCTCACGTACCAAACCGTCCGCATCTATGGCGGAACGTACTGGTTTTTGAAATGGTTTGTGTAACCAAACATCGACTTGGTGTGCATATGCAGGATAAACACCTAAACGCTCAACCAACAGCTTGTTGCAGTCGGCGCTGTCTTGAGCCAGTTTATCGAGCTGCGGCCATGGGGCTTCGGGATTAACATGGTCGGGGGTCACTGGGGACACACCGCCCCAATCGTTGATGCCAGAAGCAACTAGGGCTGCACAAGCACCAGCAGATAGATTTGGTGGTGCTTGAATCGACATTTCTGCGCCAAATATAATACGCGCTACGGCAATGCTCCAGCGTAATTCAGCCACGTCGGGTTCCGGGTGTAGCGCCATTTTCGTGTCGGTTTTGGCACGAAAATTTTGCACGATAATTTCTTGAATATGACCATGTTCGTCATGTAGTTGGCGTAATGCCAGCAAGCTTTCAATACGCTCTTGGCGGGTTTCACCAATGCCTATTAATATGCCGCTCGTAAACGGAACCTTTTGACGGCCTGCCTCGGCAATTGTAGCGAGGCGAACCTCGGGTGACTTGTCAGGTGAGCCATAGTGACAACCGCCTTCTTGGCTTAAACGCTTAGATGAGGTCTCAAGCATGATGCCCATAGACACGGACACTTCACGCAGCATGCTAATTTCGCTTGCTGACATTACACCCGGGTTTAAATGAGGCAATAAGCCAGTTTCTTCAAATACTAAACGCGCCATCGCCTCTAGATACTCTAAGGTAGTGGAATAGCCCATTTTTTTGAGTGCGTCGCGGGCTTCGCGGTATCTTAATTCAGGCTTATCGCCTAAAGTAAAGAGTGCTTCCTTACAACCAGAAGCTTGGCCGGCTCTGGCTATGTTAAGCACTTGCTCTGGCGTTAAGTAAGGTTGATCAAGGCGTTTAGGTGCTTTGGCGAATGTACAATAATGGCATACATCGCGGCACAACTGCGTGAGTGGAATGAAGACTTTACGGGAATAACTCAGGTTACGTCCATGGCCATAGTCCCTTAGTTCTGTGGCTCGCTTAAATAGTGTTTCTGGAGCTTGTTGAAGCAGAGATAACGCCTCTGCGCTAGAAATACGATTGCCGTTATGTGGAATCTTTATTGGTGCGTTCATGCTGCCCCCTGTTTTAGAAGTTGAGGCTCAAAGTGTTGGCCTAACTGTTGTAAAAACTGGTGCGTCGCACCTTGATGGGTCTGGCTAATCAGCTGTTCTAAGTCGGCAGGAGTATCAATGTCTAGCCCTAACCCAGCGCTCGATATTTTTTCTACATTAATACCTTTGGCTTTAGCCGTGCCTTGGTAGCCGGTGAAACTGTGTGCACCAAAACAAGGTTCCATGAGGGTAACCCGAGATAAGAACAGACCATTGGTGCCTTTTTTTTCTCGGTCTGGCGCTATGCGAATCAATTCATGCTGACCCTTGTTTAGACGGATCAGCTGCAGAATTTCCTCGGCACTTGCAAGGGGCACGTCCCCGGGAATAACCGCCACGGGGCCACTGGTAAACCGTTTGAAACCAAAAGCGACGGCTTGGTTATAACCTTGGGATTTGCCTTCGTTAATGATTTGAGCACCACACATTTGAGCCACGTGAAATACTTGCGGGTTGCTGGCGACCACCCACACAGTACAAGACTCCAAACTTGATAGTGTCCATAATAAGTCCTCCAGCATGGCTAGGACTAAACCCGCACGTTGCTCCCGATTGAGGATACCACCAAGTCGTTGTTTGGCTTGAGCAAGATCTTTGATGGGAACGATAATGTTAATCATTGTTGTATTTTTTCCTTCAGTTGTTGTGCAAAATCGACACAAATTCGGGCCAAATCAATACGGCTGTTCAAATCATGCATGATGGTGGGTGCAACTCGAACGGTTATTCCCAGAGCCTCTATAGCGGATGTATATTTATCGTCTTGATGGTCAATAACCAACCCATGAATCACGCCTTTGTAGTGTTCTGCAATGGCTAAGGCTGATACATCCAATCCTAATTCAAACATCATCTTAGCGGCCGGGCCCTTAATTGCGTTACCACCTACAATAGGAGAAACGGCCACTATAGGTGTTTGGATGTGCTGTAATTTTTGTAGCAATTTAGGCAGCTTAAGTATTGGATCGATACTCACGTATGGGTTGGAGGGGGCAATAATTATCGCGTTGGGTTGGTTTTCGAACAACTGTACAAGCTGCGGGTTTATGTGCGCCTTAGACAAACCTCGAAAGCTAAAACCAGTGACTTCTGGTACACATTGCTCGCGCACAAAATAGTGTTGAAAATCGAGAAGGCCAGTTGTGGTTATCACCTGAGTTGCAACGCAGTCGTCAGTCATGGGCAATAGTGTAAGTTCAATGCCCATGGTTTTGGCGAGTGATTGTGTGACCTGAGTGTGCGTCTTTCCATCTGCAAGAGCTTGAGTGCGTATCAAATGTAGCGCTAGGTCGGTATCACCTAAGTTAAACCAACCGTCGCCCCCGAGCTCTTGTAATGCCTGCATAAAGCGCCAGCTTTCATCAGATCGCCCCCACCCTTGTTGTTGATCAGACAGGCCCGACAATGTGTAGAGAACTGTATCGGTATCAGGGCAAATACGTAACCCATAGTGATCAAAATCATCCCCTGTATTAGTGACTACTGTGAGTTGTTCTGGTGCGAGTATATGGCTCATGCCTAACACAAGTTTAGCACCACCGACGCCACCAGAAAGAACGATCGTTGGACTATTGATCATCGAAATAAATCCTCTTTGATGTCGCGCACAAGGTCAGATGCCGGACAATGCTCAGGCTGGTCCTTAAATGGGAATGTAAGACCTCTAATCAAAACAATAGGCCGGCCTTCGTCAGCTTGACCTTGTAATAGGGAAGCGGCTCCAGCGATCTCGTCGGCCACGGCCTGTTGGCTGGTAAGCAGCTTTCTACCGAAGAGATCAAGATCGCCGCGACGGTCCCATAGGCTAGGTAGCCCAGCAGCCCCTATGGCAACGCCTGTAGTGCCCAATCTCCACGGCCGTCCAAAGCTGTCATTAATAACGACGGCAACGTCAACACCTAAGCTTTTATACAATCCATTGCGCAAGATTTCACACGAGGAATCAGGGTCTTTGGGTAGCAGCAATATATTATCTTGCCCATGCTCGGAGTTAACATTAGACGCATCAATGCCAGAGTTCGCCATCACCCAGCCGCGCAAGTGTTGGGTGATTAACACCCCTTTCACTTGGCGTATTAAGGCTTGGCTTTGGGATAAAATAACCTCGACTAAACGTGGGTCTTTATCAACTTTTTTAGCCACCGCTTGAGCTTCAGCACTGGGCTTCACCTGATTTAGGTCTACTAGGCAACCTTCTGACTTAGAAACGATTTTCTGAGCCAGCACGAGTATGTCACCGTTTTGAAGGCTCACGTGGTTGTCAGCCAAAGCAGTTTCTACAATCTGTTGTAGGTCGTCGCCAAACGCGACCATCGGAACGCCTTCCATGGCCTGAATAATTAATTGAGAAACCACGCCTTTGCTCCTATTTAGGTGCTGGCTGGAATGCCGGTTATACGTATGCCCGCGCCTTCTATTTTATAACTGCCGTTAATAAAGATAAGTAGGGATGTGAGTGCTTCTGCTACCGCAGAATTGTCAATGCGGCCACCATGCCAGGCTTTCATGCTGGCATCGTTGGCAAGTTCTACAACTTGTGCTCGAGCTTCTGCGTCATTACCACAAACCAGTACGTCGCAATCTATATCATGCCCTAAATCGGCTAGGTGTGCAGCCGCTACATTCTGAAATGCAGACACTACTTTGACCGAATCGCCTAAACTTACCTGCAGTGCCTTGGCTACGGAGCCACCTTCTGGAAGTTGTACTGTACGAACTTTTGGTGGCCTTAAAGGTACGGTTACATCAACTAGAATTTTACCTTCTAAATGGGATTGTACAGATTCTATTGTTGATGCATGGCTAGCGTAGGGAACAGTAATAACGACCAATTCTGCACTAGCGGCGGCGGCTTCATTGCTCATTCCGGTAATGCTGCTGCCTACTTTTTGGCTTAGTTCAGCGGCAACTTCGGCTGCGCGCGCACCGTCTCTAGAGCCCACTGTGACTTGATGGCCTGCCTGTGCCCAACGAAGGGCTAAACCCGAACCTAAAGCGCCCGTACCGCCTAGGATGGCGATGTGTTTATGTTGTATTTGTGTCATGGTCTGCTGCTCCTGTTAAGTGTTACTTGGGCGGATTGCATAACAAGCACGGCCCGTAACTACTGCTTCTTGTTCTTGGTTACGTACGGTCACTTCCACAAAGCCAATAGTGCGGCCTGATCTGGTTACTTTTGCTGTTGCAGTAAGGGTATCCGCAACGGCTAGCCGCAAAAAATCGGTACTAAAATTGAGCGTTAGCATGGGGCCTTTTGCCACTAGCATTAGGGCATAACAACCGGCGATATCCACCAATGAAGCCAGTACGCCGCCGTGCCAGTGGTTGGTTCCAGGTTGTCGTTCAAATTGGGGACACATGGAAACTCGCAATTTAACTTCAAGCTGATCGTTATCAACTGCTAATACTTCTGGTTTAAACAGTTGATGAAATAACGACTGATCTATCCGGTGCTGAATGTCAGCTACGCCAAGGTGGTTGTGATCGGCCATTGGTTACACCGATTGCATGTTTTGTAATGTGGGCAAAATTTCTTCAGCAAATTTCGCAACATGCTCCATGCGTTCTTCTTCGGGCATCACTAAGGCCACAATAATGTGGTTGGTGCCGGCAGCAACATATTCGCTGAGACTTTCTATAATTCGATCAGCTGGGCCGTAGGCGCAATATTTATCGACAATCTTTTCAAACGGCATGTTGAAGCGATAACTGAGTTGCTCGATGGCACGATTACGTGCTTCTTGAACATCGTCGTGCATGCTCACGTACATAAAGGTGGTAAAGGCAAAGTCGTCTTCCAGTTCGCGGCCTATGTCACCAGCAAAGCCCTTCACTTTAATAATAGATTCGGCAACTTGATCTGCTGTATACATGTATGGCTGCCAACCGTTACCGTGCTTTGCAGCTCGCTTCATGGCAGGATCACTGCGGCCACACACCCACAGTGGTGGACCCCCTTCTTGGTGGGGTGTGGGCAACATATCAACGTCTTTTAACTGGAATATTTTCCCATCATAGTCAAAGGTCTCGCCAGACCAATACTTTCGCATGATTTCAATGCCTTCGTTAGCTCGAACACCGCGCTCGTTCATGGGGATGCCACAGGCCTCAAATTCACGGGGGTAATCACCGCCAATACCTACCGATGCGATTAGTCGACCCTTAGACAAAACATCTATAGAGGTTAACTCTTTGGCGATCATAGT
>Ga0233427_10002259_pt1 | contig 18510 bp, 16 predicted proteins | sample SI_118_April2016_5_FD_179885 | JGI IMG/M metagenome (GOLD analysis project Ga0233427, IMG submission 179885) | Seawater microbial communities from Saanich Inlet, British Columbia, Canada - SI_118_April2016_100_MG | ecosystem: Environmental > Aquatic > Marine > Inlet | place: Canada: British...
CTGTGGTCCAACCGTCTACGACCACCCCCACCTCGGCCACGCTCGCCAGGCAATGACCTACGACATCATCCGGCGATACCTCGAGTGGCGCGGCGTCGAGGTGAACCATGTCGCCAACGTCACCGACATCGACGACAACATCATCAACCGAGCCACCCGCGAGGGTCTCACCGAGCCTGAAGTCGCCACGCAGTGGGAACGCGTCTACATCGAGGTCATGCGCGACCTCGACATCCTCGATCCTCATGAGCGCCCCCACGCCACCGAATACGTCGACGAGATGGTGGCATTCATCCAGACACTGATGGACAACGGCTCGGCCTACGCCAACGAGAGCGGCGTCTACCTCCGTGTCCACAGGGTCAACGGCTACGGCGACCTTGTCCACCGTTCGCTCGACGATCTTCGTGAAGGTGCCGGCGCCCGCATTGAGGTCGACGACAATAAGGAAGACCCCCTCGACTTCGCTCTCTGGAAGGCCGCCAAACCTGGCGAGCCGATCTGGCCGAGTCCCTGGGGCGACGGCCGGCCGGGCTGGCACATCGAGTGCGTGGCCATGAGCCTGGGCATTCTCGGCGACGGCTTCGATCTGCACGGCGGCGGCAACGACCTGGTCTTCCCGCATCACACAAATGAGAGAGCCGAAGCCATAGCCGCCGGCCGTGAGTTCTGCTCGCACTGGATGCACAACGCCATGCTCAACATCGGTGGCGAGAAGATGTCGAAGTCGCTCGGCAACTTCACCACGATCCGCTCCATGCTCGACGAGCATCCGCTCAACGCTCGTGCCCTTCGTCTGCTACTGCTCCAGACGCACTACCGCAAGACTATGGAACTGAACGACGACGTGATGGCCCAGGGCCGAGCGGCGATCGAACGTCTCGATGCCATGGCCCGTAAGGCCAGCGCCGCGGGCGTCGCCCTCGACGGGAATGCACGCGACGAGCATGCCGTCACCGACTTCATCACTGCTATGGACGATGACATGGGCACGCCCGAGGCGATGGCTGTCGTGTTTGCACTCGCTCGCCGAGCAAACGCTGCCCTGGACGCGGGCGACGACAGCGCCGCGGCACTTGTCGCTACCGCTGTCGACCTAGCGGGCGCGCTGGGCATAAAGATCGGCGCCCTCGCCCCAAGTGACGAGACCAACGATGACAACGCCGAGATCGAGGCGCTCGTCGCGGCTCGCACGGAGGCCCGAGAGGCGAGAGACTTCGCCGAAGCAGACAGGATCCGTGATGAACTCACCGCCCGCCGGATCGTTGTCGAAGACACCGCTAACGGGCCAGCGTGGCACCGCTCCACCTAGGCAATGGAAACTGGACCAGCCGACTTGTTTCGCTAGTCGGCAAGGACCTCTAGCCCACCGCGTAGATAAAGCCGGATCGGGTCCCAACCACGATCTGGCCCCTCCACAGTGCAGGCGTGGACTCGATGCAACCGCCGAGTTTGATCTCCCAGAGAGGGACCGGCTCAGCCTTCGTGTCCGTGATGTCAAAGGCGTGGAGTACGCCGTCACAATCACCTTGGATCCAGATGCCGTCGACAATCACCGGCGACGACCAGGTCGGACCGACAAGCTCCACCCGCCAGCGCTCCTCGCCAGTGGCAGTGTCGAGCCCGAGCACATCGCCTGAATCAGTCGGCACGATGAGCAAGTCCTCGTAGAGTCCTGGCGTCGCCCAGATGCCAGAGTCGAGACGCGGTCGCTGCTCCACACCCCACACCTGGGGATCGTCGGGCTTGGAGGGATCGAGCTTGATGATCTGCCCAACCTCTTGGCTTCGAGCGTTGCCGCGCTCGTACTCGATGCCGGCATAGAGCATGCCTTCATCATCGATGACAAGCGTGGCGTCGGTATCGTCCCCAGTCCAGAAACGAAAGACCCGCGTCGGATCGATCCCATCCTTCAGCCCGCTGATATCCCAGCCTTGAATCAAGCCACCGGAATTGGCGAAGTAGACGACATCACCAGAGATGGCAACTGAGTTTTCGATCGAGACATTGCCACCCACCTCGGCAATCAACTCATCGTCCCAACCAGGCGTGTTGAAGACAAGCTCCGGGTCGACCGTCACCAGTCCATCGGTGCCGTAGCCACGGTTGAGCTTGACGATGTGGAATTGGCTGTTCTCGCCACCGACGAACAGATAATCGTCGATGACCAGACCGGCGCCATCCCAGTCGTTGTTCCATCGAGTGGGAGAGACCTCCGTGGCAGAGAGCGACCACAACTCACGGGGACCGTCGCCATCGAGAGCCACCACGCGGTAATAGTTGTCGCGACTGCCGGTGAAGAGCAACGGGTAACCGTCAGGATCGATCGTGACCGAGCCCTTGATGATGTCGCCCGTTGGCAAGTCATCAAGCAGTCGTTCGCCGGTGTCTGCATTGAGGAAGTGAACCTTGCGGCTGTATGCGCCAAACGTTACCCAGGTCTGCCCGTCACGTTCGAACATCGCTGGCTGACCGGTCCAGCCAGACCCACACCAGGTTTTGACTTCTCCTCCTGATTGTGAGCTCGAGCACATGGCCTGATCAGGGAACCGCCAGAGGATCTCCGGGTCACTCGGCACCGGCCCTTCGCCGTAATACGAGCGGGTGGGGTTGCCTCGGAAGGTCAAGAGACCCTCGACGGTGTCGCCCCACGGTGCGCCCGAAGACTTGGGATCAACCCAGGCGCTGCTGGGCGCCTCAGTCGTCGTGGTTATTGCCGTAGTCGTGGTCGTAATCGTTGTCGAGGTTGTGGACGTTTCCTCTGGCAGTGCGGTGTCCGTCAGCAGCTCGCCCTCCCCCGTCGGCGGCGACCTGACGATGAGGACCACGAGAAGCCCAAGAAGCACAGAAAGCCCGCCAACCACGAACCGGTTTACTGGACTCGAGCGCGATTGCATACCCAGAACTTAGTCACCCGAAGCCAGCAATCAATTCCGGAACCCAGACAGGCTCAAGGGGTAACTCCGCCACACCTCGCTGGGCAAATCTTGTTCGCAGTGAACCGATCAGTAATACCGTAAAGCGAGTGGGTGGCATCTGGCACCAAGAACATTCACAGCGTTGCGCGTACACGCGTGAGCCTCATCGGTCAGCGCAAGTTTCAAACAGCCAGCCGGAGTTGGCCAGCCCTAGGCTCCTCTGCATGCCTGCTACGCCCAGCAACCTCCGCCTGATTTTGCGCGGCATCACTCGACGGTGCGCCGTTTGCGGCCAGCGTGGCCTTACCGACAGGTTCCTGCGACTGCGTGAACAGTGCCCCCAGTGCGGCTATGTCTTTGAGCGAAAGGCCGGTCACTTCGTCGGCGCCGTCGGCATGAACACGATCTTCACATTCGCTCTGATCGCCATCGCGCTCGTGGCCGGCATCTTGTTGATGTGGCCCGATGTCACGTTCATTCCGCTCGCCGCTGTCACCGTCGGCATTGCTACGGCGGTGCCCGTGCTGTTCCACCCCATCGCCAAGACGCTCTGGGTCGGAATCGATCTGATCATCCACCCACTCGAGCCCGGGGAGGCCTTCGTCGAGCCCGGGGAGGCCTTCGTCGAGACCGAGGAAGGCGCGGCGCAGCAAGGGTGAACGAGCGCTGAGGAGCACTTCGGGTACCTGACGTCCACGGGTTGGCGACCACGTCTGCGTGGCCGGGTTGGTCGACGATCCAGGAGCGCCGTGCACTCGAGGACGACGCGGCGACGGTGTTGCCTCCCGTCGATCAACGAGGGTCCAACCCTTCGGTGGCTTTGCTCGCATGAGATGGATCTCGCAAAGCATCAACCCGTAGCGGTCACCGACAGCATCACCCAGTAGTACCAACTCGGCGCGGCGCTCGCTGCGATGCAGAAGCATCGTTGCCGCTTGAGGGCGGCTACAACCAGGGCGCTGGCATAGGGCCATGCTCGGAAGGTACCGAGCGTCGATTTCCCGTGGGGGGACAGTCACCAAATCTGTGGATAAAGCGGGCGTTACGCTGCCTGCATGATCATCGGGTTCGATGCTGACGACACTCTCTGGCACAACGAGGATGGCTTCCAGGCCACCACGCGCACATTCGAGGGTCTGCTCGGGTCCTGGGCGGACCCCGACGAGGTTGGCAATCGGCTCTTCGCTATCGAGAAACGCAACATGAACCGCTACGGCTACGGCGTAAAAGCCTTCACCTTGTCCATGATCGAAGCCGCACTCGACATCTCTGACGGCAATATCGATACTGCAAATCTCCAAATGATCATTGAGCTCGGTCATCACCTCCTCGACCGTCCCGCGGAGTTGATCGACGACGTCGTCACCGTGCTCGAAGAGGTTGGCCGCGAACACACGCTGATGATCATCACCAAGGGTGACCTCTACCATCAGCTTGCTCGCATCGATAGCAGCGGACTGAAGGATCACTTCTGGCGGACTGAGGTCGTGGCCCACAAGGACCCCGCTACCTACAGCCAACTACTCAGCCTGCACGGCGTGCTGCCCCGCGAGTTCGTCATGATCGGCAACTCATTGCCGTCCGACGTCTTCCCAGTTATCGAAATCGGCGGACGCGGGATACACATTCCATACCCCGTCACGTGGGCAATGGAGCACGTCGATCCAGACGTTGCACATTTCCACAGCGCCCCAACACTCAACTCCTTGGCCGAGCTGCCCGCGTTCCTCGCTGACTGGGTGTAGCGCTGAACACAACTCGGTCGCTGCTACCGAAATCCAGCGTTACTTTTCGGCCACGATCTCGATCGGGCGGACGAAGCCACCCCTAACGGCGCTACGTAGGTTCGCGAACATCGTGGGAAACTCCGATCCCATCACCAGCCCGAGGTTGAGCGGCGTTGTCGGCCCCTCGGCGACCCGCTGAATGACCCGTCCGACCAGTTCGGTGCGCTCGATCACGTGAACGACCGAAAGCCCAGCACCTGTGAGCGCGGCAACATACTCGTCGCTGCTGGCGAGGTGACTATCGCTCTCGGCTGCCGCGAATGGCAGCGGGAAACCCAACTCGGCATTGGTGCCTGCGGTCCGCATGATGTCATAAATTCCGAAGCGGCCACCTGGCCGCAACGACGACGCTATGGTGCCGAACAGGCCCGGCTTGTTTGGCACATTCATTCCGACATGGATCATGGTGGCGGCGTCAAACGCTCGATCGGATTGGTCGAGCACCGTGACATCGCCAACCTCGAAGCTCGTGGGGCCCTCCATCCCCGTCATCAGCGACAAGCCCTCCGCGGCGTAGACGAACTCCGGCTGCAGGTCGATCCCCGTCACGTGACAGCCATAGGTGCGCGCCATCTCGCGTGCCGGACCGCCAAGACCACAGCCCACATCGAGAACATGGGAGTCAGAGTCGATTTCCAACGATGCCGTCAAAGCCATCGTCGCCTCGTGCCCACCGAGATGAAACTCGTCAACGGCGGCAAGAACGGCGGGGTCGACGCCAGTCGCCGGATCGAGTCCCATCGTTGTGAGCGATTCGATGATCTGATCCAGCACTCCACGGACCCGGCCGTAGTGAGCGACGACTCCGGACATGGCGGTTCCCCTACGGTGTGGTGATGCGGCGTCTCGAAGGCCCCGAGATCTCTGGTTACGACGTTACCTCAGCGGCGATAGCCAAGCGGGTGAGAATTGTGCGAGTGCCGGTGCTGGCACCCGGCACCGACGGCATGACCATCGGAACGTTCATCTTCTTGCGCCGAGACGACGACCGCACCGGGACTCGGGAGATCATCAACCATGAATTGGTGCACGTTCAACAGTTCATGGAACTCGGACTCTGCCGATTCCTAGGCCGATATGTGCGGGACTACCTGAGCGAACTCCTCCGATTACGCAACCATCACCAGGCGTATCTGGCCGTCCCATTCGAGGCGGAGGCACGGAATATCGCCGCCCAATGGGCCCACGCCCAACCCCATCGCCCACGGCCCCTACAGCCCTCTAGCCCATAGCCGGTAGGTCACACGAGGGCAGACCCGTGGCCAGTTTCAGCAGGTACTCAATAGGTGTAGAAGCCCTGGCCCGTCTTGCGACCGAGATGGCCGGCAGTGACCATGCGACGCAACAGCGGAGGCGGCGCATAAAAGGCTTCGTTGTATTCATCGTAGAGCGATTCAGCGGTCCACAGCATGACATCGAGCCCGATCATGTCGCTCAACGTGAGCGGGCCCATTGGGTGTCCGGCGCCAAGCTTCATTGCCTCGTCGATGTCTTCGGCTGAGGCGTGTCCAGCTTCGTACATTCGCATGGCCTGGCACAGGTATGGCACCAACAGCATGTTGACAACAAACCCAGCACGATCCTTGCAATGCACGACCCGTTTGCCGAGTACATCGGCGGCAAACGCAGCCGCTCCATCCTTCGTAGCTTCGGCGGTGCGTTGGGTGGAGATGACCTCGACAAGCTTCATCACCGTGGCCGGGTTGAAGAAGTGCATGCCAACGACCTGCTCGGGCCGTCGGGTGGACATAGCCACTTCGATTATCGGGTACGACGAAGTGTTCGTAGCGATGATCGCGTCAGGGCCGAGAATCCCGTCGAGTTCAGCGAAGATCTCTTTCTTGAGCTCGAGAATCTCCGGCGCAGCCTCAATCACAAGGTCACAGGCGGCCAGGTCGGCTAGGTCTGTCGTCCACGTGATCTTGGCGATCGCGGCATCACGAGCGGCTTCGTCGAGCTTGCCCCGCTCGACCGCCTTCGCCATAGAGCTCTCGACCCGGCCCTGCCCAGCCTCAACGGCCTCCGGCGAGATGTCTCGCGCAACAACAGTGACCCCAGCCTTGGCAGCGACTTCGATGATTCCGGTACCCATGGCCCCAGCACCAACCACTCCCAGGGTTTCGATGGCCATAGCTCAGCTCTCCTCGATGACAATCGAATTGATGACAACGTCAGTGTCGGGACGATCGTTGCGGTCGGTGGCGACACCCTGCATCTCCTCGACGACTTCGAGGCCGCTAACAACCTTGCCAAACAGTGAGTACTGCGGGGGGAGGCCCACACCGCTCCCACCAGAGACGATGAAGAATTGGCTGCCGTTGGTGTTGGGACCGGCGTTCGCCATAGCAAGCGAGCCAACCTCATAGCGTCCCGGGGCCGGAAGCTCGTCCTCGAAGCGGTAGCCGGGGCCGCCGCGACCAGTCCCGGTCGGATCACCACCCTGGCACATGAAGCCCTTGATGATGCGGTGAAAGACGATTCCGTCGTAGTAGTGATAGCGGGCGAGCGTCACGAAATTGTTGACGGTCTTCGGCGCCGCCGAAGCGTTGAGGTGGACCACCATCGTCCCCAGAGTGGTCTCCATGGTGGCCGTGTAGGACTTGGCGGGATCGATGCACATCTCGGGGGCTTCGTCGAACTCCCGACGCTGCGGCGACGAGCCGTCCGGATTAGGGCAAGGGGTCGGAGCCATGTCTGTTTCCTCTCTTCGCCGCAAGGGTTTCTCGCGACTTCTTAGAGGCTAGGCCGAGTCGAGCGAAGGACAGACCCCAGCGTGACTCGGCCGACGGCGGGGCTGCGCTGCTCAGAGCATCACCCAGTTACGGGTTGGGTGCGATCTATGTTGCCCCCGTGGGCAAAATCACCATCCCTGACGATCTGACGAACGAGCGGCTGCGACGCTGCGGGTGCTGTGACGTCACGTGGCGCGGTACGGCAGCCACAGGCTGCTGGGTGTGCGGTTCCGAGGGAATCATTGCTGCGGCGACACGAATCGTTGAGGACGAGCCCGCTGCCTAACAACGCGAGCGCAAGGATGAGCCATCGGCCAACCGATAGCGTCGTCATATGACGCTCCACTGGGCTGACAGCCGACTTGAGGTTCACCGTTACGTTGTGGGCCCGGTGGACAACAACGTCTTCGTGATCCGTTGCACCGAAACGGGCGATGCCGTTTTGATCGATGCTGCCAACGAGCACGAGATGCTGCTCGAGGTCTGCCAGACCCTTGGCGTGCGAAAGGTGCTCGAGACACACGGCCACTGGGACCACATCCAGGCCGTCCCCGCCATTCGCGACGCGGGCTACGAGGTCGGCATCACTGCGGCGGATGCCAACATGCTGCCGAGCTACGACTTCGTGATCGAGGATGAGTCGGTCATCGAGGTCGGCCAGCTTCGCATCCACACGCACCTCACCCCCGGGCACACACCCGGTTCGATGGCGTACAGCATCGAGGGGGCGCCCCTGGTGTTCAGTGGCGACACATTGTTCCCGGGCGGCCCCGGGGCAACCCAGTTCGAGGAAGGCGACTTTGCCACCATTATGGAAAGCCTCGAAAACCGGTTCTTCCGCGTCTTCGATGCTGACACCGTCGTCCTGCCCGGACACGGCCTCGACACAACGATTGGCAAGGAGTCGCCTCATCTCGATGAATGGGCCGCCCGAGGCTGGTAAGCCATCGGCTCAGTCTCGATGCCGTTCCGCCGCTGATTCTAGTTCGTGCCCTCTGACCATGCCGCGTCGTCCGAGCCTTGTTTGAGCTTGACCGTCACCCGCTGATAGGCACGCAGATCAGTGGTGGAGACGCCACCCCAGCCTTCGCGTCGCATGGAGCCATCGCCGCGGATAACAAGGCCGACATCAAATCGGTAGGCGAGACCTGCGGTGGCCCCGCTAACAACAAGGAGCCCCAGGAGCGAGAGGAGGATGTAGTCGCGGACACGACCAGTGGCAACAACAGCAAACATGGCCAGGAATACAGCCGACGCCAACCCGACCCCGAGTACAAACCGGCTCACTACACGAGCAGCGGACGAGTACCCACGCGTCAATGACCAGAGAACGGCTCCCGAGTCGGCCTCACCCGAACGGGCGGCCTTGATCGCGGCTCGGAGGGCAGTCATATCCTCGGTGGGACGGTCCGGCGCTTTGACGACGTCTTTGCTGTCCTGGCTTTTCCAGCAGTTGATCTGCACAATGCAAGCCTGCCAGTCGGGAACCAAAAGCAGTGGTTCATCGTCAAAGATATACCGGACGTGCCCCACCGGCATCTTGACGAAAAAGAGCACCTCTCATGCGCCGTTTCTTGGTCATCGTTGCGACACTTCTCGCCGTCTCCTTTGCCGCCACCGCGTGCGGCGACACCGCCCCCAACATCACCGCTGACGACGACACAACCCCAGACGACACAGCCCCAGACGACACAGCCCCAGACGACACAGCCCCAGACGACACAGCCCCAGACGACACCGCTACCAACAATGACGAACAACCGCTCGGCGCCGGCCCCTACCCGATCGCCGATCTGACGGTCAACGCCTATACCGACGGCAACGACATGTCCACAGGGAGCGTCTACCGTCTCGCCTGCTTGGGCGACACCGCCACGCTCACCGGCGAATCGGTCGCACTCTCAGCCGACAGCATGTGCCTCACCCTCAACGACGACAGCGTCCGGACTCGATTGATCGACGGCTTCCCCGACGAGACGGCTTGCACAATGCAGTACGGCGGCCCCGAACTGGCCGTCATCACCGGCACACTCGACGGCCAACCCGTCGACACGACCGTCGACCGAACCAATGGCTGCGGTATCGCCGAATGGACCGGCCTGCTCGGCCATCTACTCCCACCCCCTTCGGCCTGAGGTCTACCTCAGCCCTGCGGCGCACCCGTATGGACCGACGACGTGAAGACCCGTATCCTTGGCTCCGCTGCGACAAGTGGTGGCAGCACCGTCGAACATCACCCGCTGAACAGGGAGCATCTGATGGGCGCCAAAGAACACCTCGAGGAGTCGCTCGAATCCCTCCTCGAAGCTGGCGAACGTATCGAAACGTGGCGCTCCGTTGTCGCCAACGGCCGCGTCGAGGATCCGTCCTATCAAACCACCCTCGCTCTCCTCGGACCTGCTGTCTTCAGCCGGCATGCCCAGGGACATATTGCCAGTAGCGGAGAAGTACCCGACCGCACCAATCTCGTGGTCGTCACTGATCGCCGTGTCCTGTGGTGCAACAAGAGCCGCCTCAACGGCGAGGTGACCGTCGGCGGCAGCGACTCCCTCGGGTCGCTCCACACGGTGAGCGTCGTCCCCGCTCGCGTCGCTCTCGCCAAGCTCCGCTTCACATTCCACGATCGCTGCGTCGCTCACTTCGATCTACCCTCGGACCACAAGGCCGCAGAGTTCGCCGGCGACATCCAGCGCCTACTACGCCCCGCACCCACCACAGCTTGATGCCCGGCAAGCCGATACGGTTTCAGGCATGTCTGAGACCGTCATTCTCTCTGGAGCCCGCACCCCCATCGCCAAGATGTCGGGCGGGCTTTCCGCTTTTTCAGGTACTGACCTCGGTGGTTTAGCCATCAAGGAAGCCCTCGCTCGGGCCGGTGTTCCCGGTGAAGATATCGACTACGTCTATATGGGCCAGGTCGTCATGGGTGGCGCCGGCCAGGTGCCCGCCCGCCAGGCCGCCTTCAAGGGCGGTATCCCGCTCGACGTTCCATCAACCGGCATCAACAAGGCGTGCCCATCCGGGCTCAATGCCATCCAGCTCGCCCACCGCCACATCATGGCGGGCGAGGCTGAGATGATCGTCGCTGGCGGCATGGAGTCCATGACCCAGGCGCCGTACATCCTCCAGCAAGGACGTGGCGGCTATCGCTACGGCGATGCCACCATGCACGATTCGCTCACTCTCGACGGCCTCTACTGCAGCCTTGAGCACGAACTCATGGGAGCTGGAACCGAGCGCCATGCCGCCGCCGCTGGCATGGCCCGCGAGCCTCAGGACGAATATTCGGCTATGTCTCACGAGCGTGCTGCTCGAGCACAAAAGGATGGTCTGTTCGCCGAGGAAATCGTGCCCGTCATCGTCCCGCAGCGGCGCGGCGACGACATTATGGTCAGCGACGACGAAGGCATCCGCATCGGCACCAGCGCCGAAACACTCGGAGCGCTCAAGGGGGCATTCGAGCAGGGCGGCAATGTCACTGCCGGTAACGCCAGCCAGATCTCCGACGGCGGCGGCGCCACAGTCGTCACCACCAAGGCCAAGGCCGAAGCGCTCGGGGTCGAGCCCTTGTGTGAGATCATCAGCTACGGCGAAGTTTCCGGCCCCGATACGTCGCTCCTCACCCAGCCCAGCCGTGCCACCATGGTTGCTCTGGAACGGGCCGGGCTCTCGCTGTCCGATGTCGATCTCTTCGAGTTCAACGAGGCCTTCGCCGCAGTTGCTCTGGGATCGATGGCCGATCTCTCGTTGCCCGACGACGTGGTCAATGTCAATGGCGGCGCCATCGCCCTCGGCCACCCAATCGGCATGAGCGGCGCTCGGCTTGCGATAACGCTTGCCTACGAACTCAAACGTCGAGGCGGCGGCATCGGCGTCGCTGCACTGTGCGGTGGCGGCGGTCAAGGCGACGCTCTCGTCATCAAGGTCTGACCCGGTCGGCCACTCGCGACCGTATGACGAGTAGCGATGCTGCAGACGAAGACGTCTCACGGGTGCGAGCCGAGCGGCGGGGTAGTCTCCGATCAATGATTGAGCCGCCTATCTCACTCGACGTCGTCGACTACATCCAAAAGACCCGCGACTCCTACGCGTCGCTCGGCTACCCCGACTACAACTGGGCGTACAAGCCTGAAGCGTCGACCATCAATCCGCCGATCCAACTCGCCGACAGCCGGGTCGCAGTGGTGGCATCTGGCGGCATCTATGTCGAGGGTCAAGTTGCCTTCCATTACAAGGACGACGCGAGTCACCGGCGAATTCCCATGGACGTCAATGTGGATGATCTACGGATCAGCCATTTCGCCTACGACACAACCGATGCGAAGGCCGACCCCAATGTGGTCTTGCCGGTCGAAGCGCTCCGGGCGCTCGAGGCCGACGGCACCATCGGGTCGCTCGCTCCCACCGGCCTCACGTTCATGGGCGGGATCTACTCCCAGCGCAAGGTCACCGAGGACCTGATCCCCGCGCTCACTGACGATCTGCGGGAGATGGCTCCCGACGTCGTTCTCCTCGTCCCCGTTTGACCGGTCTGCCATCAGACAGTTGGTCTGATCGCTCGCCATCTCGAATCCGAAGGGTTCGTCACCACCAGCCTTTCGTCAGCCTGGTCGATCACTGCATCGGTCAATCCACCGCGAGCAGCGTTCCTGAACTATCCGCTCGGCCACACCGCAGGCCCACCCCACAACCCCGCCGTGCAGCGCGAGGTCGTCGAAGCCGCGCTTCGTTTGGTCGAGCACCCGCAGGATCAATCGGTGATCGAGTCGCTGCCGCAAGAGTGGCCCAGCGACTGGAGAGCGATGGCGCGCAAGCTCAAGGACGACCGGACACCTCGCTATGACACTCCCCAGTACGACGTCCGCCCCTAACGGGCGTCTTCAGATCGCGACAACTGCCTCACCGCGGGTTTGTGTCCGCCACATAAATCTGATCTCGTCAGCGTCAACGGGGTGTCGCCGATGCATCACGACACGATTGTCCCAGACCACGACTTCACCGGCGGACCAGTGATGGCGGTAGGTGAATGCGGGCCGTGTGGCGTGCGCCCACAGTTCGTCAAGTAGCGCCTCGCTCTCATCGAGAGTGAGACCGTTGACGTACCCATTTGTGCGGCGACCAAGGAAGAGGGCCTCCTGGCCGGATGATCCCGTTACTGCTGTAGGTCGAATCGTGCTTGATGCCACGGCCCTCAACCTTCGCCCGCAACTCTGTCGGCAGCGTCCGGGCGGCGAGAACCTGACTACAGAATCCCGTGTCGCCTCCCTCTGTTGGTACCCGGCGCGAATGGAGCAGACTGAAGGTCGGTGGGGCAGGCATGTAGGACATGTCGGAGTGCCACTCCCATTCTCCGAAGAACTTCTCGTTGACCTCGCGACGCTCGCCGGTATGCGGGTCCACGTTGCCGGGGTACATCAAATACGGATCGATTCCTTTGGCGCGAAGATCGTCAATCTGCGCGTCCACTGACCGTTCCCGTTCACCCTCGACTCGATGCCGGTGACGATGCCTCCGAACACCGCCCCGTCGATGGCTTGAACCTCAACTCCCATGGCTGCCGACGGTAGCGGCCCCGTCGTGGGCACGAACCGGAGGGACGTCGACGGTCAGTGGCTCGACCTCAACAAGCGTCGAGGAGGAACTTGGCCCCTGAGCGAGCGACGAGGTCCCAACGTCACGCGTCACTGTGTTGGGATTTCCGTGGAGATCGATCTGGCCGAGCTCCGGATGCTCATAGGGATCGAACCATGCGCCCGTCGCGAGTTGCACGACCCTGGGCATCACCTCGTCAGAGATTCGGATACCCACCACACAGGCGCCGCGGTCGTTGCGAACAAGTGCCAGGTCACCGTTGACAAGCCCACGCGAGGCCGCGTCTTCAGGATGCATTGTGAGCGGCTCTCGGCCGTCGATCTTTGATGCCTGGCTGGTCGAACCGTCGTCGAGTTGACCGTGTAGCCGGGTTGCAGGCTGATTTGAGATGAGGTGGAGCGGATGACGTCTGATCCTGTCATCATTCCCGAGCCATTCGTCGGGAGCGAACCACGCTGGATGACCGGGACAGTCGTCGTACCCGAACCCGGCCACGGTCTCGCTAAACAACTCAAAGCGCCCCGACGGCGTCGGGAGTGGCGACAAGTCGGGGTCAGTACGAAAATCGCCGAACATCACGTGCTGGTCTCTCCCGGGGTGGGGAAGATCAATGAAGCTTCTGGCCCGCGCCGACTCATAGTCGGGGAGGTCGATGCCTGCGGCTGCCGCACGCTCACAGTTCAATTCCCAGAACCAGCGCAGCCAGTCTTCCTCGGTGCGACCTTCGGTGAACGTGTCGCAGGCCCCCATCCGCTCGGCCAGGGCCGCAAAGATGTCGTAGTCGTTGCGGCTCTCCCCCACCGGTTCAATCGCCTTGTGCATGGCGGTCAACACCAGCTCGGCGTTGGTTGACGCCCAGTCGTTGCGTTCGAGCGTTGTCGTCGTCGGAAAGACGATGTCGGCATGATGAGCCGCGGCCGTGAAGAACGGCTCGTTCACGATGACGATTTCTGGCTGCCGGAATGCCTCGCGCAGCCGGAAAAGATCCTGGTGATGATGGAACGGATTACCACCACTCCAGTACACGGCCCGAGTATCGGGGTACTCGTGGGTACCGCCGTTGTAGTCAAAAGTCTCTCCTGGGTAGAGCAGCAGATCTGCAATACGCGCAACCGGGATGAACGTGTCGACCCCACGGGCACCTTCCGGAAGGCTGGCCCACTCGACGTCGGGGCCCGGGCGCCCCACGAGCGCGTTCTGGGCGTACCCCAGGCCGAATCCTGCGCCTGGCAGCCCAATCTGGCCCAGTAAGGCGGCGAGGGCGACCGTCATCCACATCGGCTGTTCGCCGAATTGGGCGCGCTGCACGCCGAGAGCCGTGCATATGAGGGTCCGCGATTTCGCCATCCGGCGGGCAACCATGATGAGGCGTTCCGCCGGAACACCGCAGTGTTCGCTCGCCCACACAGCAGTCTTGGCCACACCATCGCTTGCCCCGGTGATGTAGTCGATCAACCGATCGGCGCCGACCGTGTAGCGGTCAAGAAACTCGCGGTCGTGGAGATCTTCAGTAATCAGGGTGTGGGCGATTCCGAGCATGGCTGCCATGTCCGAGCCCGGGCGCAGAAAATTCCACTCGGCGTCCAGACCCACATCGAGGTCAGACCGCACGGGCCCGAAACCGATGAATTCGACACCACGGTCGCGACACGCCTGGATCATCCCTGGCAGTTCGTGACGACCAGATCCACCCGGGCCGACTTGGGTGTTGCGCGAGGCGATACCACCAAAGGCCACAACCAGTTCGCCGTGCTCGGCGACCGCTGTCCAGGGGGTGACCTGGGCGCGCAGCTTCCAAAAGTTACCGACGACATGGGGCGTGGTGACCATCGCTGCGGCGAAGCTGTAGTTATCGACGTGGCGGGTATATCCCCCGATCGAATTTAAAAATCGGTGGACCTGACTTTGGGCGTGATGGAACCGCCCAGCGCTCGCCCAGCCATAGGACCCGCCATAGATCGATTCGTTCCCATGATCGGTGCGAATGCGATCGAGGTGTGACGCAGCGAGATCAAGAGCCGTGTCCCAGTCGACGCGTACCCACTCGTCGATGCCCCGAGTGGCCCGCGACGCTGGGCCATTGTCGAGAAATCCTCGTCGCACATGCGGGTAGCGAACACGCGCTGGACCATCGACGGCATCGACAATTCCGTGCCGGATCGGACTCGGGCGAGGGTCATCGTCTCGCGGCTCCATAGCGACGACCCGGCCATCTTCCACGACGGCGTAGCCAACTCCCCAATGCGCTGCGGTAGGCACTCGACGTCGTGTCACCAGGTCAGTATCGCCCGCCGAGTAGCCCTTCGCGCAGATTGGTGGCACGCTAACGCTCGTTCACTTCGCACAACGCAATCCCCCAGGAGGGGTCATGGGCATTCTTGATGGAAAGGTGGCGCTAGTCACCGGCGCAGGCCGCGGTATCGGCCGCGAACACGCATTGATGATGGCGTCGGAAGGCGCCAAGGTCGTCGTCAACGACCTCGGCGGCGATACCGCCGGCGGCGGAGGCGACGCCAGTCCGGCGCAGGAGACTGTTGCCGACATCGAAGCTATGGGTGGAGAAGCTGTCGTCAATGGCGGCAACGTCGCCAAGTTTGACGAGGCTGGCGCCATGGTGCAGCAGGCGATCGACATGTATGGCGACATCAACATCGTCGTTAACAACGCCGGAATTTTGCGCGACCGCATGCTCTTCTCGATGAGCGAGGACGACTGGGATGCCGTCATCGGCGTTCACCTCAAGGGCACGTTTGGCCCGAGCCAACACGCCGCCACCTACTGGCGTGAGAAGGCCAAGGCTGGCGAAGACGTCTACGGACGCATCATCAACACCGCGTCGCCGTCCGGGATCTACGGCAACGTGGGCCAGACCAACTATGGAGCGGCCAAGGCTGGCATCGCTGCGTTCTCGATCATTGCTGCGCAGGAACTCGTGAAGTACGGCGTCACCGTCAACTGCCTCGCGCCGACCGCATGGTCACGCATGACGGCTCCACTCATGGGCGGCGACGATGCTCCAGACCACCTCAAGGAGCAGATCAGCCCACGCTGGATCGCCGTGATCACTGCCTGGCTTGCTTCCCCCGAAGCTGCCAACGTGACTGGTCGTTGCTTCGATATCCGTGGCGATCAGCTCGGCATCGCCGAGGGCTGGCACCTCGGCCCCGTCGCCACACAGACGGACGATCCTGGCGACATGGGTCCGGTTGTTGCTGAGCTCATGAGCAAGGCTCGCCTCAACGCCGCAATGTCCGGCAAAGACCACGAGGGCCACGGCTTCCCCAGCCAGTCCATCTGATTTCAAACCAAAATTGCTGCTGCTGGGCCCACGCCCCGCGTGGGCCCAGCAGCGGTAATTTAACCCTTCGAGGCTAGTAGGCGACTTGGCAGTGGCCGTGGTTGCAGTAACCGCCAGGGTTTCGGTGAAGGTACTGCTGGTGGTATTCCTCGGCGAAGTAGAACATGCCGGCGTCGACCACGGTTGTAGCGATCTCACCGAAGCCGGCGCCTGACAGCTTGCCTTGGTACTTGTCGATGCTGAGCGTGGCCGCGTCACGCTGGGCATCGGAATAGACGTAGATTTCGCTGCGATACTGGGTGCCGACATCGTTGCCTTGGCGCATGAACTGGGTGGGGTCGTGTACTTCCCAGAAGACCTTGAGCAGTTCGTCGTAGCTCACGACCGACGGGTCGTGCACCACACGCACGACCTCGTTGTGCCCGGTGCGCCCCGAGCAGACCTCTTCGTACATCGGGTTTTCGGTGTAGCCGCCCGCGTACCCAACCGCAGTCGTATAGACGCCGTCGAGTTGCCAATAGAACCGCTCTGCCCCCCAGAAGCAGCCGAGGCCGAACATCGCAATCTCGGTGCCATCGGGATACGGCCCGTCCAGTGGCGTACCCAGGATGAGATGGGCATCCTGAACCGGCACGGACTCGGGACGGCCGGGGAGCGAATCCGCCGGATCGGGCATTTCCTGCTTGTTGTGGCCAAAGAGCATGCTTCCCCCTCTGTCGGGTCGTCTACTGGTCTGTCGAGACCCTACGGGGTGCACAACGCCGTTGTTGTTCGCTGCCGGCGTTTGCTACGCCAACCAACAATCAAACCGGTGGTCTCATGACACGCGGGCGGCATCACCTTCTAATTGAATCGTGACACTGCAGGCGAGGTCGCGACTCGACCGTCCAATCCAGACGCGGTACCGGCCGGCATCGACATACCAGCCAGGTTCTTCGCGATGGAGCACACCATCGCCGGCGGGCACCATGCTGCTACCGCTGCGCTCTGGCCAGCCGGCATCAGCAGAGTCGTAGTAGGCAAACGCCCGCGGTGAGAGATCAAACGACAGATCCGCGCGCTCCCCGGGGTCAAGGGTGATCTTGCGGAAGGCCTTTAGTTCGCGGACCGGTCGCTGCACCAGTGGATCAAGTGGCTCGACATAAACCTGGATAACCTCCGCTCCCTGCCGACCACCGACGTTGGCGAGATCGACCGTCAACGTCACAGAATCGCCAGTATTCGCCGTTCCAACCGCGGACGGTTTACCGATTTCAAACGTCGTATACCCAAGGCCCGAACCAAACGCGACAGCGGGCTCAATCCCCAATGAGTCGTGCCAGCGATGCCCGCAGTAGACCGACTCGCCGTAGCGTACTGCGCTGTTCTCGCCGGGGTAATTGGTGAACGCGGCGAAATGCTCGTAGCGCGCACCGATGGTGGTCGGGGCGCGACCGCTCGGCTCCTTATCACCGATCAACATGTCGACAACTGCGTCCCCAAGTTCTTGACCAGCGAAGCCCACGCTCAACACCGCTGCGGGGTCATCAATCCAGTCGAGACTGTGAGGCGAACCGACGTTCAGTACCACAATGGTTCGTGGGTTGACGGCTGTGACTCGACGAATGAGTTCGGGTTGTTCTCCTGGCAACTCCCACAGGTCGCGGTCACGACCCTCCGTCTCCCAGTCGTCATTCGTTCCCACGACAACTATCGCCACTTCAGATTCCGCCGCAAGCAGCACCGCTTCAGCCACGAGGTCGCGGCGAACCACCGGTGCGCAACCGAGCGTGAATCCGCTCAGGAGCTTCGCCCCCCGAGTGTCAAACTCAACTTCGATCTCAGCTGGCTGACCCGCGACCAGATCCACCGTGACCAAGAGTTCGATGGAACCAAATCCGAAGAACGAGTCGCCCCGTTCGATCTTGTCGGCAGTCGCGTCGATAAGCACCTCGCCATCGAGACGAACCATGGTGCGACCAGCCTGCACAATCCGGAATTGGTGGGGACCGCTGATCTCAGGCTGAACCGTTCCCGTCAAGCGAGCGCACCACCGCTCCGCCTCAACACCCGTGGCGGGAGAGCCGAAGGCACGAAGCGCGAATGTCGGTCGCTCAGCCACGACAACAACGTCGCCACCATGCTCCCATCCATTCGAGTACTCGACGCGGGCGAGGCCTTGAAGAAGTGGACGACCCAGCGGC
>Ga0233427_10002261_pt1 | contig 18501 bp, 13 predicted proteins | sample SI_118_April2016_5_FD_179885 | JGI IMG/M metagenome (GOLD analysis project Ga0233427, IMG submission 179885) | Seawater microbial communities from Saanich Inlet, British Columbia, Canada - SI_118_April2016_100_MG | ecosystem: Environmental > Aquatic > Marine > Inlet | place: Canada: British...
TCACAGGTTCAATCCCTGTACCACCCACCATTAGAGAATATGCTTTCACGGACCGGTAGTTCAGCTGGTTAGAATGCCGGCCTGTCACGCCGGAGGTCGCGGGTTCGAGTCCCGTCCGGTCCGCCATAAGCATCTAATAAGCCTCTGTTTTTACAGAGGTTTTTTGTGCCTCTGGTTTTAAAGAGCATTTACTTTTCGCGCTCCTGTCTTGGTCAGTAACGAGCTAATTAGAGTTACCAGCCCCCGTATAGGCCGTCGTTAATACCCTTGAATAGACACCGTCAAAGTGACAGCACATTCCTGCAAGGCCTTAAAACGATATTTTCCCTATTAAAATATCTTTTAACATAACCCAGTCGCACGCTTTAGCCCATAACGGATTGGAAAATGCAGCCGGGGTATTCTTTTCAAAAAAATAATGCCCACTCCAAGCAAAGGGATAAACGATAAATGGACTTAGCGCCAAAAGTAACCAGAGTTCAAAATAAGCCACTAACCCTACGAAGAATATTGTCGACATTTGTCCAGCAATATGGAGTCTTCTATTCCACCTGTTTTGATGAAGCGTTAAATAGAATTGATAATATTCGGAAAAACTCATATTTTAAAAAATCTCTGTTATGGGTAATAAATCTTAATATTTCACAAGCCATCCAAAGACCAAATGATACTGCTATCTGCCGTTAGAGATCAAATAGCTGAGCGTATTCCTGCACTCGCACCTTGTGTGCCTGATTATGACCACGCTCTACGACTCACTCACAGATAGCATCGCCTACAGAAAAAAGGAAAATTCACCACTCACGCAAAGAGGTTGATAATATTATTTTTTATATTGCCTTTTCAGGACGCCCCAAAGTATTCTATCCAGTGTAAGTAATTTATACATTATGATAAGAAAATATAGCGTTAATACTAAGTTCAACGTTTAAAACCAACACTAACAATAGTTAAAAATCATGTTCTCATCAAAAACTACCGATTTTATTTTTACATCAGAGACAACACCTGCGGTGTCGACAAACCTTAAGCAAAGCGTTGATATGGTTTTACCGCTTGTAGGTGTTGCTGACGCGGTCAATGTTACAGACTCTCCAAATTCAAAAACAAGATTATCTAGCCTGCTTGTTGCTGCAGGTATCAAAGAGTTGGGCCTAGACGTCATCTTGCAGTTGACGGGACGAGACAGAAACAGAATCGCTATAGAATCTGAGGTGTTGGGTGCTCTTTCGCTCGGCATTAATAAGGTCCTGTGCTTGACTGGCGACAAACCCAGAGAAGGAGGCCCGCAAGTTGTCAATGAATTTGATAGCGCCGGAATAATGGGGCTCTTGAATGTAATGTCAAATGGCAAGCTGGCAGATGGGACTGAAATCAAAGAACCTTTGCCTATATACCCCGGTGCGGCTGATGACCTGTATTTTCAAAAAGATAACCCTCAAGCCATTGATTTTTTGAAAAGAAAAATAAGTAATGGTGCTAGATTTATTCAAACTCAGTACTGTTTTGATGAAGACATCTGTCAATTTTACTCTGACCTGCTTATTGCAAACGGAAAAACAGATGACTTAAAAGTGCTTGTGGGCATGGGACCTTTAAAGTCAGCAAAGCAAGCCTTGTGGATGCGAGAGAATCTGTGGGGGGTTAATATTTCTGACGCGATCATCTCACGATTAGACGCCTCTAAAAACCCCAAGAAAGAAGGCTTGATGATCTGCCAAGAACTCATCAGTAAACTGATTGACCTGCCAGGTATAGACGGCGTGCACCTCATGGGGCCAAGCTGTGAGAGCGACGCCGCAGATATTATCAAACTATTTCGTTAAGTAATCTCTTAGTCCTTCAACGCGTAATCTTGATATGCCATATTGAGTGAAAATATTAAACGGCAATTCAAAGGCAATATATTTGTCAGTGCAGGACTTATATAGAGACCATAGATAAAGCCAGGTTACTCAAGAATCTAACTATTTCTCATAAGACCTTGTACAGGGCCTTTGATAGATTATTGGCTGTCTTGTATAAATTACCGATATTGTGCTGTCGATTATTGACAAAAGAAAACCCAAGATTGTTGTTTAAATCACCAAAAGTCACTTCACCGCCAATACCCGTATGACCAAACATCCCTGGCTTGACCCCAATGGGCGTCAAGGGTGCATTAACCATATAACCCAGACCAAACTGATAAGGCAAACCAAACAGAACCGTATCTGGACCACCGGAGTGAACACTAGTCACGTGCTTTATCGTCTCTGGCTTCAATAAATGCTGTCCATTTCGTGATCCGCCGTTGGAGAGAACTCCATACAACTTAGCAAGGCTTGCAGCAGTGCCGTGCCCGTTTGCTGCAGGGACCTCTGCCAAACGCCATTCGGCGCTATTGACGGCATCATCTGAGTCCAATCCCCGGGCAGCAAATGCAACAGCATAATCACCGCTTTTAATGGCACCTTTGGCGCCACGCATTGATTTAGATAAAAGTATGTCAGGGACATAGGTCATTATTTTTAAGACTGAGAGCGCAGATTCGTTGCTCACCATTAGCGTGTCTGCGCAGCGAGACAGATCGGACTCGTCGACACCAATTTTGAAGTCGAGACCTAAGGGTTTAGCTATTTCTTCACTAAAATAAGTCCCCACCGAGCGCCCATCTACTCGACGAATGACTTCGCCCACGAGCCAACCAAATGTGAGCGCATGGTAACCCTGAGACGCTCCCGGCGCTCTAAAGGGAGCCTGCGCAGCCAAAAGATCGGTGAATTTTTGCCAATCCCTCCACTCATCTACAGGCAATTCGCCTTGAAACCCAAACATTCCTGCCCGATGACATAAAAGATCAATGACCTTAGTATCTTGCTTACCATTACAGCCATATTCAGGCCAATAATGAGACACCTTTTGATGGATATCTAGCAAGCCTTGTTCAATGAGTCTTGCAGCACAGGTCGCGACCACGCCTTTTGTTACTGAAAAAACATTAACAATGGTATCTTCTTGCCAGCGTTTGGTCTTAGCTTCATCTTGATAGCCACCCCATAGGTTAACCACCATTTCGCCTTGATGCTCAATGGCTAAGGAAGCCCCTGTTTCATAACTACTTTTAATGGCTGAAGAAAAGATTTTGGCAACCTCTTCAAAGCGAGGGTCACAGTACCCAGAAATACCTTCAATATTCATTGATTTCGTCCTTGTTATTTTATTGCGCTGAAATCCAGTGTTTTCTGATTATATCGACTCTTAAACATAGTTCATCTCAGCCAACACCTTACAGGGTTACCGCAACAATAAAGGTATAATTTTTCCTGGCATAGGTGCGGTAAAAAAATCAGCTGCCTGGCCACTTTCATCTACCGCTTTCTCCAACGCTCTGCTCGGCGCTTCAACCGGCTCGTCAGTGAGAATAAACGTGCCCCAGTGCATACCATATGATCGCGGAGCCTTTAAGTCTAAGGCTACCTGAACAGCTTCAGCTGGATTGACATGCTGGGTTCGCATAAACCACCGAGGCTCATAGGCACCTATAGGGATAAATGCAACATCAGGTACCCCCAGCGTCTCTCGAGTCTTCACAAAATCCTTGGAGTAACCCGTGTCCCCTGCATGGTAGAGCGATAAACTTGGGGTCTTTATAAACCATCCACCCCACAGACTGCTATTGCGGTCAGTAATGCCTCGACTAGACCAGTGCTGAACAGGCGTAAACGTAAGCTCCGTTTTACCAAGACGAATATTTTGCCACCACCGAAATTGATGCACGTTTTGCAGGCCTTGACCCTCGAGCAATGTTTTATCGCCCTGCGGTACCAAAATCACAACTTCTGGGTTGGCCTGCTGCAGCGCTTTTAAACTTGGGAGGTCAAGATGATCATAATGATTATGACTTATCACGACCACATCAATCGGCGGCAGATCACCCAGAGGAATAGCAGGTGGAATAAGTCGTTTGGGGCCAGCCCAGGGGACTGGAGAGGCTCGGTTTGAAAAAATCGGATCAGTGATAATGGTCAGCTCACCATTGTTTAATAAATAGGTGGCATGGCCTATCCAGACAGCGTAATTAGTCGACAAAGACTCAAGATTACGCCACTCATCAGATGACTCTATCTCTACCCTTGGAGGAGACTTTTCCTTGGTCATTCGCCATTGTATAAACTCGCTAAACGTCTTCTTAGACGCGGTAGAGTCGTTATTAGTAAATGTTTCAGCTAAGGAACATGACTGTAATGTCAGAGCTAAGAAAAACACCCAAACACTGTGAAGCCATTGATCCAGTTTCAACGAGTTAATACGCAAGTTCACCCTTTATCCCTATTTTTCAATAACACTCTGGGGAAGTGATACGACTTGAATAGCCTTGTTGGACTTATCGCCACCGGTCCACACCAAAATCACACGGTCATCGAATACCGTCATTTGGGGAAGCCCTGCTCGACGAGTAAAGTCAACATCTGCAACAACAACCGCGGGTCCAAGCACACCATAGGCATCAGCGTGACGTAGATTTAAGTCTCCTTTGACACCCTCGGAAAAAGTCAGCCAACTTACAATGAAACCATTACCTTCGGTAGCGGCCAAACCCACCTGCCCGAGCACAGCATCACCACCGCTTATCTCCAAAGCCGGCATAAACGTATCTGAATCTTTTTCAGACAGCGCTAATTTAACCTGACCGTAGCCCTTGCCCTCTGTATACCAAGCCACTGCTGTGTGCGTTGAACTTGCTGCGACCGAAGGTCCATTCACGGGGCATCCAGCAATCAGCCATTCATCAGATGCTACTGGCTTTGACTCAGACCAACGTCCGTTGATCAACCGCGAGTAATAGATATCTCTGTGTTCGCCCTCAGTGCGATTTCTGAACACTAAAACCGCACCTTTATCGACCTGTGCAATATCAGTCTGACAACAATCGCAGACCAATCCATCAATTATTTGTGGCTCGAAAAGCGCGCCTTCGGTGGTTATCTTTATAGACCGCAACGTCATGCCGCTATCAGCGGACATTGGCTCCATGTCGTGCTTTGAGTGGCCACCGCCAGACATATTGCGGCCGTCTAGCCAGACTAGGCCGACGTCTTGATCGTCTGCAAAAAAACTAACGAACCCATGTTCGGTTAGGGTTCCGTCGGTGTGAGGCTTAAAAGGGGTATTCCACGTTACTCCACCATCAGTCGAGAGCCCTACCATGACGTCATAAGCGAAAACACTAGGGTCTGTCATCACTAACCAATGAGCCGCCCAGAGTGACTCTGATAACTGCACTACTGAGGGAAAATCAGCGCGATTAACTAACCAGTTACTACCGCTTGCGACCTCGACAACATCTGACCATTGTGTTTTATCCCATCGTGAATACTCCAGTGCAACTGAATCTTCGCTGACTTTCATCCAACTTAAGATTGGCACGCCCTCAAGGTCAAGACTCAAATTAGGCGATACGGACCGTGCCCCTGCCCCTGCCGGGGAAGACCAATCTGCAACGACCGTCTGGGGCGTCTGAGATTGGTCGCTGCAGCCAACACCCGCAACAACACACAGTAGCGTCACAACACTCAAGAAGCGACGAAGCTTAACGACTTTCAGTAATAATTGACGACTCAAGATGAATTCCTTTTGGCTAAGCCATTATCAAGATCTAATACCTATTATTCTCTTATTAAAGGACGAGTCAAACAGGTTGGACCGCCCTCGCCTTTGCGGCTAATTTCCATACCTAGATATGTTAGCACCGAACAACCTGCCTGCTCTAGTCCAGCCTTAACGCCTGGTAGATTTTCTAGCATCACGACTGATCGCGGAGCAATGGCAAGAACATTACAACCCATTGGCAGATATTCGTCCTCTGGCACATCGACAAACTCCACCCCTCTTGCTTTAAGCCATGAAATAAAATTGTGTGGCATAAAGGGTCTATAAATCAGTGCTAAATCCTGGTCAACGGGTGAAATAATTGACATCAAATGTAATACATCATCAGGGTGTTCTGGGTCCGGCAAGTCAACCACATGAAGGTCGACCTCGTCGCCCAGAATTGCCTGCAACTGCTTAACACCCTCTTTGTTTGTCCTTGGCCCCAACCCTACCGCGGCGTGTTGTTCATCAATCCAAATAAAGTCCCCACCTTCAAGAGTACCAGGCGCCTTAATCTGCCCAGCTATCTTATGACCAAGAGCCTCATAAACTGCAACATTTACCGCAGCTTCTGGTGTTCTGCTGGCCCGCCCCATATTACAAAGAATTAAACCTTTGGGGCTGACTAAAACATTATCGCGCGGGTAAATGCTGTCAATTGTGAGACTATCATTGGCGGGCAAATCAATCACCTCTGCCCCAGACGTCAGCAGACACTGTCTAAATAACGCAAATTCTGCATGAGATTTTTCAAGATCTGGCATAGCGTGAAATCGCAAGGGTTGCCATTCCTGCACTAATTTTTCTTGGTTAACAAAGGCGTGCTCGGGATTGCGTACCGCAACCTGAACTAAGTTCGAATATTCGTTAAATTGTGGCATTTATTTAGTCTCTGGAGTCTTCTCGAACGAGGGCATAAAAAGGCATGCCAATCATTATCAGCATAAACGAATAAAATACAATCTCTGTCCCCGCTCCCCAAATCGCAAAAAATGAGTACAGAAAGGCTGCACTTGCAAGAGCGATAGCACGATTTCTCTCGGGACTTGCCCTATCTCGCTTGAGAAAATAAAACTCAGCGACGGCTGAAAAAGCATACGCCATTAAGGTCGACAAGGTTGATAGCATTGCCATAAAGGTAAAGGCCGCCACCAAACCTTTTGTGTAATTCAAAAACAGTAAAAGAGTCATAAAACCACCCGACACAAGAAAAGAAAACACTGGAGTACCGGCCTTACTCAAGGTTAAAAATTTAACCGGTAAAAGGTGATCTTTGGCTGCAGCCAGAGGTACCTGGCCCGCAGTAAGTGTGTTCGCGTTTAAACTCCCTAGCGTTGATATCAGTGCCCCTATAGTGATAATGGCGCCGCCCACAGGTCCCATTATCTTGGTTGCCGCAACCGCGAAGGGCGCTGTTGATCCGATCAATTCCTCAGCAGGAACTACCAGGGCAATAGCCAAACTAACTAGGAAGTAAATGACCAACACGGTGAAAACCGATGCGATCAAAATACGTGGAATCATTTTATCCGGCTCAGCCATATTGTCAGCCGGCACGGTGGCAGTCTCAAGGCCAACAAAAGACCACATAACCAAGGTGGTCACTGTTGCCAAAAGCGCTATAGGATGCAACTCAGTAGGGTTGATCGGTGGCAGTATCTCAGGTTCCATATTTGCAAAACCCAAAACAATCATGAATAGCAGTGGCAATATTTTCAATATGGTTGTCACTACCTGAAAGGTCCCACTGCCCTCAACACTTCGTATATTAAGTCCAATAACGGTCCAAATAAGAGCCAGAGACACTAGCAACGAAAACACACTCGAGTCAGTAATAGCCGGTAAAAAAACGCCTAAGTAACCTACAAAAGCAATAGCGATACCTGAGGCGGCAGAGATACACGCAATCCAATATGTCCATGCGACCAAGAAAGCAGCAAAATCACCCAACCCTGCTTGAACGTATGCGTATGGACCACCAATTTTTGGGATCCGTCTAGCCAGCCGTGATAAAGACAGCACCACCAACAAGGTACCAGCACCGGCCACTAACCAACCGGCAAGGCCTAACATACCATAGGGCGCGAGCAGGGTCGGCATCATGAAAATACCAGAGCCTATCGCGCAGCCTACGGCAATAGACCAACCGCGCCAGAATCCTATTTCGCTACCCGATGCTTTTTTTGCCGCTACTTGCATGCTCGTGGTCTCTTATTTTTAGGTTACCGTAACAGGGGTGGGAAATAATACAAGCGTGGTCGAAAAGCGCAGTATCTGAATGGACATGTGTATCTAAAGCAAAAGTCATTTATCATTAAAAATAAATAACAATTGAGTGACTTGATAAGTAATGTCTGATAAACCTAAGTTACTAAAACTACTGGCTGGAACCCTTTTAGCCCTGATCGTAGCGGTCACGGCCTTACTCTTTTCGCCGTTTAAATCAGAGGTACAAGATTGGCTTGCCCTTGAAGTTAATGCGCACATCAATGAGTTAATGGCTAGCCCGACCAACACTCTAATGTCAGCGCCAGAGTCTATAGCCGGAACGCCAAGCGCGGCCTCACAAATAACCTCTACTCCGTTGACCAATCAAAGCGAAACCCTGGACCTGTGGTTTGATAAAAGCCAAACCCAAGCCTTAATAGTCCAAAAACATGGGAAAGTTGTTTACGAGCGCTATCGGGAGGACGCCCAGCAAGGATTGAACATTAATGGAATGTCTATGGCGAAAAGCATCATCGCCATACTCATAGGCGTCGCTATTGACGATGGTTTAATTGACTCAGAGACCGACTCGATTAGCCGTTATCTACCCGAGCTTAGTCAGCAATCTTCGCGAGTCGACATAAGAGACCTTTTAAGGCATACATCAGGAATCCAGTCGAGTATTAACGACATGCAGACGACGTTAAATAATAAAGCATTAGACCTGACCGATGGGAATCTTTCATTCACTGCCGATAGAGGGTTTCGTTACGACAATATGAACTACCATCTTTTAATGCTAATGCTAAATCGCCTCTATAAAATACCCATTAATAAGCTCATTGAAGAAAAAATTTGGCAACCATTAGTACTAGAGGATGCTTCTATAGTCACGTCTGCAGGGTACTGCTGTTTGTTTGCTACAGCACAATCCTGGTTAGCCATCGGAAATCTCTTTCTAGCGCCTGCCAATACCGTTGTTTCCAAGGGCTGGTTAGATAAGATGGTGACGGACGCTCTAGTGCCAAAATGGTTCTATGTGCAGGCAACAGGCAAGTCTGTAGGCAATTCTTATGGATACCATATTTATGGAGGCTTAGACGATTTACCTGAGGTCTTCTGGATTGAAGGTATGGGACTGCAAGTCATTATGATCAATCCAACAACACAAACCATTGTTGTGCGTTTGGGTGGAATTCCAACAGGCTTAAATCTCAACTCTAATCGTGGAGACCCTTCCATCATTGGACCTCTATTAGACGCCCTATCTGCTAGCACTCTTTAAAAAAGCACTTCTCGCTCAAAATATTTTAATTAAAGGAACTTAAAGGGTGGATAAAAAACCATCCATTATCCGAACAACCATTTTCTATGCATTTTAGTCATTATTGGTCTATCTTCATTATATGGGTCTAATTTATGATGAATTCACACTATCACCAACGGATTCTTTGCCCATATAGAGAGAATTAATGATAAATAGTTTATTCATTAAGGATCAAAAGTTATTCACTCTTTAGCTAAAGTCTGGTGTAAGGTAAGGGCTGAGTCTTTTTTTTCGGTTAGTTTATTACTAAAAACCGTGCTGGATAGCGAGGCTTAGCTAGATTGAAGTGAAAGTAGTAGCACGAAATAAATACTATTATAAAAATTACAGGGGTTTATTATGCACAAGACATCATTTCGTAAAATTATCAGTAGTATGGCCATTGGCGTTGCCGTAGCATCTAGCGGTGCCTATGCAGCAGAGCTAGAGGAAATTATCGTAACGGCCAACAAACGCGCAGAGAGCTTGCAAGACGTTGCCATTTCCATGACCGCAATTAGCGGATCTAAAATTGAAGAAGTCGGCCTCCATAGCTTCGGAGAACTTAGCGCCTATATACCTAATCTATCAATCACTGAAAATGCCGTGAATACCATTATTGGTATGCGCGGAGTTGGCATTGGTGCCAACCAGTCGTTTGAGCAATCTGTCGGCATTTACGTTGATGGTGTGCATTACGGCAAAAGCCGTCAAACGAGAACAGGTTTATTTGATCTGCAACAAGTTGAAGTATTGCGTGGACCTCAGGGTATCTTGTTTGGCAAGAACACTCTTGCTGGCGCAATCAACGTAACCTCAGGAACACCAACTGTTGGTGATGAGTTTTCCGGTAAAATTTCGGTTAACAAAGAGTCTAATGGAGGGCAAACAGTCGAAGGCAATATATCTGGTTCATTGTCAGATACCTTCGCGGTACGATTTGCCTATAAAGACCATCAAGATGATGGCTTTACAAACAACTCACTTATGGCAGGAGCAACGTTTGTTGGTGAGCCTACCCCAGGTGCTGTTCAATCGACTTTTCCCTCTACCGATGAAAGCATGTGGCGTCTAAGTGCGGTTTGGGAGCCTAATGACAGCACCAGCGTTGAGTTAAAACATGCGCAAAGTGACCATGTTCGGGTTGGTGGAACAGGCGTAGTCCAGACCTTCTCCCCTCTAGCTAATATAGCCAACTCCAACGCTCTAATGTATGGCACGATGGGCGCTGTCTATCCGCAGTTAGCCGCATCGGTTGCCGCAGGTGTCCAAGATGGCTACCGTGATGCTGTTTCTTTGGGTGGTTGTGCCCTTGCAGCGTCAATGGGCCGTTCGCATAAAGTGTGCGATGACGGTGGTGAGATGCCTGAAGGTACAGACACAAGTACCCAAGACACTTCATTAAAAATTGAGATGGAATTGGCCAACGGTTACACCCTTAGTTCGGTTACTGGAATGAACAAGTACGAATACGAAGACGGTATGGATGCTGACTGGTTACCGGTTCGGTTTATTGGTCGAAGTGATATTTCCGACTATGACCACACAAGCCAAGAGTTTCGCATCTCCTCTCCAGTCGAAGATAAGTTTTCGTTTACAGCGGGCATTTATATTGATGACCAGGAGCAAATAATTGATCGTTTAGTGGCCGTGGATGGCACCTTTGGCATTCCAGGTACAATGCCGTACATTCTCGGAGTGCCAGGGCTGGATACTTTCTTATTTTTCCCGCCGGCCACCGCTGCCTTTTTTGGCCTTCCCTTTGGTTTAGAGGGATATACAAAGTTTCAACAGCTGGGCACTATATCCACATGGCGGCAAGAGACCGAGTCTTGGGCCGTATTCTTTCAAGGTAACTATGATCTGACTGATAACTTGTCGTTAACGGCTGGTCTTCGTTATACCGAAGAAGACAAAACAGCTCATGCCAAAGCGGACGCGACCACTGGTTCTACTGGATTGGCTACCCCTAACCCATCTCCCCTGTTAGCCGGTATTAGTGGTGCTAGTTTCGCACGCTATGCTCATGACTTTACTGAAAGCCGATCAACAGACCAGTTAATGCCTGCTGTAAGCTTGGAATGGACACGGTCTGAAGACAGCATGTTCTATGCCAGCTACTCAGAAGGTTTCAAGAGTGGTGGGTTTAACGCGGTAGATGATCAAAACCCTACGTTTAATGCTGATGGAACAACCAACCCAACGGAACCCGGACTTGGGTTTGAGTATGATGATGAAACCGCTAGCTCTTTTGAAATCGGTGGAAAACACAGCCTGATGGATGGCGCTATGACCATTAACTGGGCGTGGTTTGACAGCACTTACGAAGATCAGCAAGTATCAACCTTTGTTGGTTTGGGTTTTGTGGTAACCAATGCCGCGTCAACCGATGTTACTGGTGTAGAAATCGACATGAAATGGCAAGCAACTGATAATCTGCGATTAGGTGCTAACTTTGCAATCATGGACGGCAAGTACGGTTCATACCCAGGTGCTGGTTGTACTGCAGCGCAAGCTTCTGGGTTACTTGGTCTAGGCACACTTACCGCTGATGATGGTCAAAACCATACATTTGACGGATGTACTGCCAAGTTTAATCCAGGCAATGGCGCACAAACCGGTTCGGGCGCACAAGATCTTGCCGGCGGACAGGTAGGTACTGACTACAACGGTTCATTGAGTGCTGATTACACTCGGCCATTGTCTAATGGCATTATCTGGTTCACAAGTGTTGATGTTAACTTTACCGATGGCTTCTTTATGGCCGGTGACATGGATCCTGTTGATTACTCAGATGGTTTTGAGAAGGTCAATATTCGTACTGGACTTCGTGGCGACAATTGGGACTTGATGCTTTATGGTAAAAACGTCACTGATGAGATTACACCGCAAGGTGCCTTTGATATTCCCCTGGCGGCTGGATCTCATGCGCGATACATGACGCCAGGCGATGTATGGGGCATGCGTCTTAGCTTCACCTTCTAATGTTTTTAGAAAGGCAATAAAAAAAGGACGGGTAACCCCCGTCCTTTTTTTGTCTCTCCATTTTTAATAGCTAAGCAAGAGCTCTTATTATGGAAATTCAAATACCATCCCATGAAGGCAATACCCACCAGTCACAGTCTAACGATTGCATATTACCCTGAAATGCATTATTTTCCCGCGGTATTAAATTAAATAGCAGTCACAAACTTAAATTATCAGGGGTCTATGTATGAACAACACATCATTTCGCACACTTAGTGCGTTAGCCATCGCTATCGCCACAGCATCTAGTGGGGCCTATGCAGCACAGCTAGAGGAAATTATAGTAACAGCGCAAAAGCGTGCTGAAAGCTTGCAAGACGTCCCCATTTCGATGGTTGCAATAGAAGGTTCAAAAATCGAAGATGCGGGCATTCACAGCCTCAGCGGCTTGTCAGAATATGTACCTAACCTTGGCGTTTCAGAAAATGCGGTTAACACCATTATTTCAATGCGTGGAATCGGCGTTGGAGCAAACCAATCTTTTGAGCAATCTGTAGGTGTCTATGTTGATGGTGTCCACTACGGAAAAAGCCGGCAGGTAAGAACGGGGCTGTTCGACTTGGCTCAAGTTGAAGTATTGAGAGGACCCCAGGGCATCCTCTTTGGTAAGAATACTCTGGCGGGTGCTATAAACGTAACATCTGCATCAGCGGAAGTTGGCCAAGAGACTAGCGGTAAAGTTAATCTCAGCCGTGAGAGCTATGGCGGTCAGATAATGGATGTGGCGGTCAGCACATCACTTTCAGACACCTTGGCGATAAGAATTGCTGCAAGAGATCGCACCAATGATGGCTATATGTCGAACGGCTATGGCGCGACAGAAATTTCTGCAATGCCTACCACAGATGAAACAATGTGGCGCATCAGTGCAACTTGGGAGCCAACTGAAAATACAACAGTAAAAATAAAGCATGGCCAAAGCGATTACGTGCGGTTGGGATCAACTGCTGTAATTACTACCCTCGCTCCTTTGCCTAACATCGCTCAGTCAAATGCTCTTATGTATGCAGTAATGGGAACCTACCATCCTACTGTGGGCGCTAACGCCGCAGCGGGCGTAGTCGATCCATATCGAGATGCAATTTCACTAGGCGGTTGTGCTTTAAGAGAATCCTTAGGTCGCAAAGCCTGTGAAAATGGCGAAAGACCCGAGGGAACAGATACACAAACGTCTGACACTTCAATGAACATCAACATTGACCTGGCAAATGGCTACACCCTAACGTCAGTAACTGGAAACTCTGGTTATGAATATGAAGATGGAATTGATGCTGACTTCTTGCCTGTTCGGTTTATTGGTCGCAGTGACATCTCGGACTACAACCAAACAAGTCAGGAATTCAGACTAGCCTCGCCAGTTGATCAGCGCTTTTCTTATGTGACTGGTGCTTATTGGCAAACACAAACGCAAGAGATTGATCGGACGGTAATAATCGACGGCACTCTTGGTGTTCCTGGATTCATGTCTGCAGTCGTTGGCTGTACTAGCTTCCTTAATGTGCCTGCAGCTGCTCTTCCTCCTGGTTATTTCTGCATCAACGGTGCGACATCGTTCGATCAAGCCGGCCGAGTTGTAAACTGGAAGCAAGAAACTGATTCTTGGGCTGTATTCTTCCAAGGCAAGTATGACTTAACCGATACCCTTAGCGTGACCGCTGGACTTCGTTACACTGAGGAAGATAAAGAAGCTGTTGCGACGACCGATCTAACCGCTGATGCGACTGGCCTAGCTACACCAAACACTAGCGCCGCACTAGCTGGAATAAACGCCGCTGCCTTTGGTGTTTGGGCTCACGCATTTGACGAAAAAAGGTCTACTGACCAGTTGATGCCTGCTGTGAACTTACAGTGGGAGCGATCTGAAGATAGCAAGTTCTATGTCAGCTATTCTGAGGGATTCAAAAGTGGTGGATTTAATTCTGTAGGTGACCAAAATCCTGCTTTTGAAGCTGATGGTACCGTGTTACGAACCACGCCTGGCGTTGGCTTTGAGTACGACGACGAAACGGCAAGTTCTATAGAAGTCGGTGGTAAACATACATTGCTAGATGGTGCCATGAGCGTCAACTGGGCTATGTTTGACAGCACTTATAAGAACCAGCAAGTTTCTACCTTTGTTGGCTTAGGATTTGTGGTTGCCAATGCTGCCTCTTCAACCGTCCAAGGTATGGAAGTAGAAGCTCTCTGGCAGGCGACTGATAATCTAAGGCTGGGAGCAAACCTAGCACTATTGGATAGCAGCTACGACAGCTTTGATGCTGCTGGTTGTACCGCAGTGCAAGCCTCTGCCCTACTAGGGTTGGGTACTATTACTTCAACTTCAGCTGTAACCTCAGCTCTGGGCTGTCAAGCTCAGTTCAAAGGTGATGGAACTCAGGGTGGTTCATCGCAGGACATTTCTGGCGGCCAGCAAGGTGCTGATTTTGGTGGTTCTTTAACTGCTGACTACAGTAAGGCGATCAATGCTGACATGATGTGGTTCGCTGCTGTAGATTATAACTTCACTGACGGTTTCTACATGACGGGCGATTTAGACCCTATTGATTATCAGGATGGGTTTGAAAAGTTGAACGTGCGCTTTGGCTTGCGTGGCGATAACTGGGATCTCATGGTTTATGGTAAGAACGTGACTGATGAGATCACAGCGTCCGGTGCAGCTGATGTCCCATTAGCGTCTGGTTCTCACTTCCGTTACATGGCTGCTGGTTCAACTTGGGGCGCTCGTTTTGGTTATAGCTTTTAATTAGCAACCAAACAAGCTTTCAAATAGTATTAAAAAGGACGGGCTTGCCCGTCCTTTTTTGTGTTCGGCGTTTTATTTGAAAAATATTAATTCTAAATCTATCTGGCCAACAGATGCTGTCTGATTTTGTGACTAGCATGTCATGTTGAGACAGTGTTATAGCCTTCGGCTGAGTTATGATAAGCACAGGTATCTTTCGGCGATAAATTGATAAGCTATGACGCAAACAGCTAACAACTCAAACCCTATTTTCCGTGGTATTTTTGCGATAGCAGGATTGATATTGGTTTTAGTGGGCTCAAACACCCAAATCGAACACCGAAATTACACAGCCCACACGCTGGTTCTTGTCAATCAAAAACCGATAACAAAGGCAACATTAACCGTTGCCCGTCAACGCTCTAACGTCCTAACTAATACCCTACAGCAACAACAGGACCCATTGCTCATGCAACGGCTGATCGATGATGAACTGATCCTGCAACGCGCAGAAAGCCTTGGCGTGTTAGAGGCTGACCCTGGAATTCGTAAACTTCTAGCCCGTTCTGCGATCAACAGAATTAACACTGAATCTCAATCTTTAGTCATCAGCGAATCTCAATTGAGGGACTTCTACGATAACCATCAAGCCGTCTTTCAAACGCCCGCTAGATTCGCTGTTCAGGCCGCTAGATTTTTAACTGCTGAAGAGGCTATGACCGCTCGCAGTCAGATTTTGGCGGGCTCTAGACTGTCAGAGACGGTGTCATTTGCAGACGGCGCAGTGCTGATAGAAATGCCTAGATCTCTTCTTCCTACTCATATGTTAAGACGCTACCTCGGCACTGACTTGACCGATGTTATTTTGCAGTTAGACCAAGATCGACTGTCGCAGCCAATTGCCCAATACGGTGGTCTCTATCTTTTACATCTATTGAAACAACAGCCAAGTCAGGTCATTCCTTTTCAACAGGCCCAGCCTGACATCATCATCGAATTTAGATCCAGGCAGCGACAACGTGCTCTTTCAGAAGCTTTAGCCCTTTACAAAGAAAGAGCCGATATTCGGCTCAACTCGTCATTGCTTGAACAATTGGCAAGGGATGAGTAAAGGTATATGACAATATTCTCTAAACAGGCCGCTAAGCAACAATCGTTCACACTGTTACTCGTTGGTGCAGCCGTTGGCATCCTAATGGCTGTGAGTGGCCCTTATAGGTCGTTAACCCATGATAATACTGTGGTGGCTTGGGTTAATGGCACTGCAATAGGAAAGATTCAGTACATTCAGGCTCTCGAGCTATTGAGTCTAGAAAGACGCATTCCCATTAATGATCAGGATAGAAGCCTGATATTGAATCGATTAATCGAAGAGGAGTTATTAGTCCAAAAAGCCATCCAAGATGGCGCCCTGCGGAACGATCTTGATGTCCGTCAGCGCACATTACAAACCATGCTAGATAGCATCCAAAGTGAATCCATAGCTCGTTATGGGGATGATGGTGAAGCTAGTTACAGCGCAGTCGCAGACTATATCGAGCAGCTTCGAGACGACGCCGTTATAACTTGGATTGTAGAGACCTCTTCAGAAACGCCTGTCACTAAGCAGGTTGAACAATAATGAGAAAGTTAACGCAAATGATTATTAGCCTACTACTGTTAATTGGCTTAATGGTGAGCTCACTAGAGTCTCAGGCTCATAATCGCAGCCAATCTTTTTCTGACTGGGCAATAACCAACGATGGGACTGAAGCGGTATTTACCGCGAAATCCAGAGAGATCACGCGTCTTCAAACGCTGACAAATCAGCCCCTAGATACCCTATTCTCCGACCACTTGATCGACACGGTTAGCGTTTTTCAGGGCGATCTGCCCTGTTCAAACTCTGATTCAGCCACGTCACTGCCGTCAGCGCTGGGGTATGTTCGTGTCAGCTTAGATTTTGATTGTGACCCTTCCTTGGGCGATATTAGCATTAACATTAACAGTTTTTTTAGTGCCGCTAGCTCCCATGTACATTATGCAAACGTTGCTTTTGATGGACAGCAATCCCGCCAGTATCTATTTACCGATAAACAACGACAGCATGAGATTAGTCTCTTAGTAACATCTAGTAACCGTTGGTTTGACAGTGCCCGTCAATTTGTCGGTCTTGGCGTCGACCATATCTTTGGTGGCCTTGACCATATCGCCTTTCTGGCGGCTCTTATATTGTTACTGCGTAGATTTAAGGACTTAGTCTGGATAATCACCGGCTTTACCTTAGGCCATAGTGTCACTCTTTACTTCACGGTCATGGGCTGGGTCATGCCAGATGTTCCTGTCGTTGAAGCAACCATTGGATTTACTATCGCCCTTGTTGCCGCTGAGAATATCGGCACTCTCACGGGCTACCATCGTTATATTGCCTATTTTTTAGCCTCCGGATTGGTGGTGATGGGGCTTCTAAACCTAATATTTGGGGTTGGCCTAACGACGCTTAGTATCCTTGGTTTAATACTGCTCACGTTCGCCTATTTACCCCTTTCAGTTACTAAAACGGCGGTAGCCGATCTTAGACCGCTAATCACCGTAGGGTTTGGTCTGATTCATGGGTTTGGTTTTGCCAGCGCACTGATCGAGATTGGTTTACCAGATGCTCAATTATGGCCTGCGCTATTGGGTTTCAATGTTGGTATTGAATTAGGTCAGCTATTCATCGTCGCGAGCCTATGGCTAGTGATGAAACAAATGAGCCGACTAACACCTATAATAAATTCGAGATTGGCCACAGATTTATGCTCAGCATTACTCTGCGGCTTAGGTTTTTACTGGTTTGTTGGGCGCAGTTATGGAATTATCTAATAAAAATGGGGTTAAAAATGCTTAAAAAGTTTGCTATTGCTGTGGCTGTTCTGGGAATTGTTGTCGCCCTTATATTGACTAACTATGCTCCGGAGCCTGTCTATCGGCTTTTTCCTGGTTACTTCGAAGACCCCAATCTTGCGTGGGAAACCTCCCCCTTATCACCAGAAACGATCACCAAAGAACGACTACCAGAAGTGGTGATAGAGGCTCGCACAAACAACAGAAGTAATGAGAACAAACCAGAAAAACAGATACTTTTTGGTGACACCCATGTGCACACGACCAATTCTGCCGATGCCTTTATGTACAGCCTGCCGATGATGCACGGCGCTTCGGGAGCTTATCCGCCGGCATTTGCTTGTGACTATGCACGCTTTGTCTCACAGTTAGACTTTTATTTTCTAACTGATCATGCTGAGAGCTTTACGTTGAGCCAGTGGCGCGATGGCATGGACTCAGTCCGCCAATGTAACCGTACCGCGGGTGACCCCATGAACCCAGATATTGTCGCTTTTCTAGGGTGGGAATGGACTCAAGTAGGCACCGTCGCTGAAAATCATTATGGCCATCACAATGTGCTGTTTAAAGATGATGACCCAGCCAAATTACCCAGCCATCCTATTGCGTCAGTGGGTGTTGGCGTAGCCACCATTGCAGCGCGCTCAAGCGATGGTAAGCAATCATCCATTTTAGGTGTCCTAGACCCACGGCATAAGGACTATTACGCCTCCTACAACACGTGGGTTGAAAATATGGC